>Ga0315284_10007764_pt1 | contig 15309 bp, 10 predicted proteins | sample YL17G09_16_MG_FD_203696 | JGI IMG/M metagenome (GOLD analysis project Ga0315284, IMG submission 203696) | Sediment microbial communities from Yellowstone Lake, YNP, Wyoming, USA - YL17G09_16 | ecosystem: Environmental > Aquatic > Freshwater > Lake > Sediment | place: USA: Wyoming | collected... | reverse complement strand
CACGGTCACCAAAAATCAGGTCAGGGAAATCGCCGAGCTGAAGATGAAGGATCTCAACGCAAGCAGTGTTGAGAGCGCAATGAGTATGATTATGGGAACAGCCCGGAGCATGGGGATCCTGGTGGAATAATTCGTGGAGCGGCTTTCACTGCCCGGAGGCCCCCGTGATGAAGGATGCGGAGCGAACGGGTGGCCGGGGCGCCGGTTGATTCGTGAAGGTACGCCACAGGGCATGAAAAGGAGCGCGGTTTATGAAACGGGGAAAGAACTACAGGGAAGCGATCGGCCAGATTGACCGTTTAAAAAACTATCCCCTTGATGAAGCCATTGCATTTTTAAAACAGATCCCGAAGGCGAAGTTTGACGCGACGGTAGAATGCTCAATTCATCTCGGAGTAGATCCCCGTCATGCGGACCAGATGGTTCGGAGTACAGTTGTGCTGCCAAACGGGACAGGAAGAACTGTTCGTGTTCTCGTATTTGCCAAAGGGGAGCATGAGAAAGCAGCCCAGGAGGCTGGTGCCGATTATGTCGGTGCCGAAGACCTTGCCGAAAAAATCCAGGGCGGTTGGCTGGAATTCGATGTCGCCATTGCGACACCCGACATGATGAAAGTCGTGGGACGGCTGGGAAAAATTCTCGGAGCGCGCGGCCTCATGCCGAACCCGAAATCCGGAACAGTCACCTTCGATGTCAGGGATGCGGTGAAAGCGTCCAAAGCCGGTCGGATCGAATTCAGAGTGGATAAGGGCAGCAATCTTCATGTGCCGGTCGGCAAAGTGTCGTTCGATAATGAAAAACTGAAAGAAAACATTCTGGCATTCCTGGATGCGGTTGTAAGGTCGAAACCTTCGTCGGCCAAGGGAACGTATATCAAAACCGTCACCCTGTCGTCGACGATGAGTCCTGGGATCAAAATCGACCGTACTCCGTTAATGCAGTCTCAGGCCGGATAACAAGCGATACCGAACGGGAGATATTCTATGAGGAAGGAAGAGAAATCCCGGGTTGTCAATGAGTTTGTCGAAATATTCAGCGAGCCCGGTATCTATTTAATGGATTTCAAGGGTCTCAATGTCTGGGAGATCACCGAATTACGCGCCAGGCTTCGCGAAGCGAATGTATCGATGCGCGTCGTGAAAAACACGCTTGCGCTCCGGGCGCTCAAAGAAGCGGGGATTGAGAATTTTAATGATTTCTTTGTCGGCCCGACAAGTGTAATCTGGTCCAAAGAAGATTCGATTGCTCCGGCGCGGCTTCTTCTTGAATTTATGAAGAAATACAACAAAGGCACAATCAAGGCTGCACTTATCGAAGGAAAAGTTGTCAAAGATACTGATGTCGAGAAGATTTCTAATCTACCGACCAGGCTTGAGCTCCAGGCGAAGGTTGCTTCAACCCTCAATGCGCCGATTGTCAGGCTGGCGTTGTCATTGAATGCGCTTCCTCTGAAATTAGGGCAGCTGGTCAATACGCTTCGTGAGAAGAAGGAAGCCGGATAATTCTCAAGGTACTGAAATCAAAAAATAAAAGATACACAGGCAGGGATTCGAGTCGTGTCTTCTCTGCTTATCCACCATCATGGAGGAAATCCTACAATGGCTGAAAACAAGATTGCAAAATTAGTCGATCAAATTGGTGAACTGACAGTTCTGGAGCTTTCAGAGCTTGTCAAGGCCATCGAAGAAAAATTCGGTGTGGTAGCATCGGCGCCCGTGATGATGGCCGGAGCAGTGTCCGGAGCGGCGGGAGCAGAAGCCGCGGCACCTGCCGTGGAAAAAACGGAATTCGACGTTGAACTCGTTTCTTTTGGCGATAAAAAGATACAGGTCATCAAAGTTGTCCGTGAGCTTACCGGTCTCGGGCTGAAAGAAGCCAAGGATCTGGTGGAATCCGCCCCAGGCAAGGTTCTTGAAGGAATCGCGAAGGATGCGGCTGAAAAGGCCCAAGAAAAGCTTCAGGAACAGGGGGCGACCGTAGCAATCAAGTAAGACATGCATATATGCTTTGTGCACCATTATAGTGTAATCGAGAAACGGTTGACGACCGGTCATGACAGGTGTTAACCGTCAATCGGGTTCCATGTCATTACTCGAATATTCGGTTTCCGGGCATTCCACTCGATGCCTCACTAATGGGAGCGTGATAAACTTGAGTACACAAAAACGTATTGAGCGGCATTCATTTTCACGTATACCTGCTGTCAGTAATATGCCGAATCTGAATGAAATACAGCTTTCTTCGTACCAGAATTTTCTCCAGCTCGACATTCCACCTGAAAAGAGGCGCGACCAGGGGCTTCAGGCAGTTTTCAAATCGATATTTCCCATCGCTGATGTACATAATTCCATGAACCTGGAATTTGTCGATTATTCCATCGGTGTTCCCAAGTATTCCAAAGAAGAGTGCATTGAACGGGACATGACGTTCGCTGCGCCCCTGAAAGCCACACTGCAGCTTATTGCCTACGAAAAAAGTGAAGGTGAACAGGTCGTCAAGAACATCGTTTCCCAGCAGGTGTTTCTCGGTGAACTCCCGCTCATGACGGAATCGGGGACATTCATCATCAACGGAGCCGAACGGGTGATTGTCAGCCAGCTTCACCGCTCGCCCGGTGTGTTTTTCTCTCAGGAAACCCATCCGAACGGCAAGCTTCTTTTCAGTGCACGGATTATCCCTTATCGGGGGAGCTGGGTTGAATTCACCATGGATATCGGTGATATCCTGTACGCACATATCGACAGGAAGCGGAAATTCCCGGCGACCATGCTGCTCAGGGCGTTCGGATATTCCGATGATAAAAGCATCTGGGAGCTTTTCTACACAACGGTCGAAATGCCCCTCAAGAAGCTCACTGAAGACATGATTGCCATTGAGCAGGTGGTTGACAAAAAGACCGGCGAGGTTCTTATCGACTGCTGCCAGCCAGTTACGGCGGAGCATGTTGAGAAGCTCAAGAATCACAAGATCAAGTCGTTGAAGGTTCTCGATTACAACCGAAACGAAAATTCTCCGGTGATAGAAAACACCCTCAAGAAGGATCCCACATCGGATAATCAGGAGGCATTATTCAGGATTTACAATCTTCTCCGTCCGGGCGATCCGCCGAATGATGAAACCGCCCGCGGCTTGATCGAGCGTATGTTTTTCAGCGAGAAACGGTATAATCTCGGCGATGTCGGACGTCACCGGCTGGGCTTGAGGCTCGAAGCGTGGGGCGACAAGGAAAATTCCACTGTGCTGACACGTGAAGATTTCCTTTTCATCCTCAAGTATCTTCTCGGATTGTGCGAGGGTAAAGAAGGGTTTTACACCGATGATATAGACCATCTGGGCAATCGGCGGGTGCGGTCCGTCGGTGAGCTTCTTGCAAATCAGTTCAATGTGGGGCTTTCACGTCTTGCGCGGACAATCAAAGAGCGGATGAGCCTTCGAAATGAAGAGGGCAATCTGACACCGCACGACCTTATCAATGCCCGTTCGGTCTCTACCGTTATCGCCTCTTTCTTCGGATCGAGTCAGCTCAGCCAGTTTATGGACCAGATCAATCCGCTGTCCGAGCTGACACACAAGCGGCGCCTCTCGGCGCTGGGACCGGGCGGTTTGTCACGTGAGCGCGCCGGATTCGAGGTCCGCGATGTTCACCATACTCATTACGGTCGCATCTGCCCTATTGAAACTCCGGAAGGGCCGAATATCGGGTTGATATCGTATCTTGCCACCCATGCGCGTGTGAACGAATACGGATTTCTCGAGACTCCGTACCGCAAGGTGGTGAACGGCAGGGTAACCGATGAGATCGAATACCTGAGCGCCGATACGGAAGACAGATACACGATCGCGCAGGCGAACGCCCCGATACATTCCAATGGCACGTTCGTGCGCCAGGTGGTCAAAGCCCGGAAGCGCGACGATTACCCTCTTGTTGCTCCTAAAGAGGTGGAATACATGGATGTGTCGCCCGAGCAACTCGTCGGTGTCGCGGCATCGCTGATTCCTTTTCTTGAGCATGATGACGCAAACCGCGCCCTTATGGGATCGAACATGCAGCGGCAGGGTGTTCCGCTGATTCGCCCCCGTGCCCCGATTGTCGGTACCGGCATGGAAGCGAAGGTAGCGATGGATTCCGGCGCGATGATCATATCCGATGTTCACGGCACGGTTATGAACGTATCCGCCGACAGGGTCGTTGTCCGTCGTGATGAAAACGAGGAACGTGAGTCCCTTTTTCAAGCCGATGACAATACCAGACTCTATCGACTCACCAAATTCAAACGGTCCAACCAGGATACATGTATCAACCAGCGGCCGATCGTTCGGGTAGGCGATCGTGTTGAGCCGGGCACGATACTCGCCGATGGCCATGCCACAGACCAGGGGGACCTTGCGCTCGGTGCGAACGTGCTGGTGGCATTCTTACCCTGGTACGGGTATAACTTCGAAGATGCGATTGTCATCAGCGAACGTTTGGTTCTGAACGATACCTTTTCTTCCATACATATCGAGGAATTCGAACTCCAGGTCCGTGATACCAAACGGGGGACCGAGGAACTGACCAAAGAGCTTCCGAATGTGTCCGAAGATGCGGTCAAGGATCTTGATGAGAATGGTATTATCCGTATCGGTGCGGAAGTGCAGCCCGGCGATATCCTCGTTGGCAAAGTCACCCCGAAAGGGGAAACGGAACTGTCGCCCGAAGAACGGCTCCTCAAAGCCATATTCGGTGAAAAGGCGGGCGATGTTCGGGATGCGTCTCTCAAGGTTCCGCCCGGAATAGATGGCGTGGTGATCGATACACGCGTGTTTTCACGCAAGGAACGTGACGAGAAAACCCGCCGCCGCGATAAGGAAGCCATTGAAGCCGTCAAAAAGACATTCCAGGAAAAGATTCACCGTATCCGTGAACTGAGAGCACAGGAATTGATCAAACTGCTCTATTCGACGAAGGCCGGTTCTGATATCATCGACACCGAAACCGGTGTTGTGCTCCTGGAAGCGGGGAAGACCTTTACCAAAAAAACGCTCTCAGTGATGGATTTCGACAAGGTTATGGCGAACGACGCCTGGTCGAAAGATGAAGTGATAAACACCCGTGTGGGAAAAGTGCTCACGGTGGCCAAGAACGAAATCAGGCTCCTGGAGGAAAGGCTTGACCGTGAAATTGAAAAAATCCAGCGCGGCGATGAACTGACACCCGGGCTTGCCCAGCTCGTAAAAGTCCGGATCGCCCGGAAACGGAAACTCCAGGTCGGCGACAAGATGGCCGGCCGTCACGGCAACAAGGGAGTTGTCGCGAAAATCGTCCCCGCTGAGGATATGCCGTACCTCGAAGACGGGACCTCCGTGGACATCGTTCTGAATCCGCTCGGCATACCGTCCCGTATGAATCTTGGCCAGGTACTTGAAACCCACCTCGGGTGGGCCGGGATGAAGCTTGGCACATACTACTCGTCGCCTGTTTTCGACGGGGCCACATGGGAAGAGATCATGGAAGAGCTGAAAACCGCCGGCCTCCCGCTGTCCGGGAAGACAACGGTTTATAACGGCAGGACTGGAGAATCATTCGCTCATACCGTCATGGTCGGAAACATCTACTTCATCAAACTCCTGCATCTTGTCTCAGACAAGATCCATGCCCGGAGCATCGGTCCGTACTCGCTTGTCACCCAGCAGCCGCTCGGCGGCAAGGCCCAGTTTGGCGGACAACGGTTCGGTGAAATGGAGGTATGGGCGCTCGAGGCGTACGGGGCAGCACATATTCTTCAGGAAATGCTGACAGTAAAGAGCGATGACGTCCTGGGCAGGAGCCGCGTGTATGAATCGATAGTAAAAGGCGAGAATCCTCCCGAACCGGGAACGCCCGAGTCGTTCAACGTGCTTGTGAAGGAACTTCAGAGTCTCGGGCTTGATGTGCAACTCCTTAAGGATGATGAAGTCGTTTCTTAAGGCTCATACTCCGCGGTGTGATAGTGATACCGCGGCGGGACGTGAGCCGGATAAAAAATCAAAGAGGGGTGACAGAAGTGATAACCACAACTGGAAAAACTCTGGATTTCAATGCTATTCGTATACAGCTTGCATCGCCCGAAAAAATACGTGAATGGTCGTATGGAGAGGTAACAAAACCCGAGACCATCAATTACCGCTCGTTCAAACCAGAACGTGACGGTCTTTTCTGCGAACGGATTTTCGGGCCTGTCAAGGACTGGGAATGCCAGTGCGGGAAGTACAAACGCATCCGTTATCGCGGTGTCGTGTGCGACCGGTGCGGTGTCGAGGTCACGCAGTCGAAGGTGAGGCGTGAGCGCATGGGACACATCAATCTTGCTGTGCCTGTGGCGCATATATGGTATTTGAAGAGCCTTCCTTCAAGGATCTCGTATCTTCTCGATATCAGGGTGCGGGATATAGAGCGGATTATTTATTATGAAGCCTATGTGGTCACCGATCCGGGCGATTCCGAAAAGGCTCCCGGAGATATTCTGACGGACGAGGAATACTTCGAGCTCGAAGAAGCAGGCACAACCTTCCGGGCAGAAATGGGTGCCGAAGCGATCAAAAAGCTTTTGAAAAATATCGATATCAGCGAGCTTGGCGCAAAACTCAGGGCGCAGGTGAAGATTGAAACATCCGAACAGCTCAAACAGGAATCCCTTAAGCGGCTCAAAGTGGTCGAGGCGTTCCGCCAGTCGGATAACAGGCCGGAATGGATGTGCCTTGACGTCATCCCGGTCATTCCGCCGGACCTGCGCCCTCTCGTGCCGCTCGAGGGCGGGAGGTTCGCGACATCAGACCTGAACGACCTATACCGACGTGTTATCAACCGAAACAACCGTCTCAAAAAACTCATCGAAATCAAAGCGCCCGATGTCATTCTAAGGAACGAGAAGCGGATGCTCCAGGAATCGATCGATGCACTTTTCGATAACGGCCGGCGGACACGTGCGGTTCGCGGCGACGGCAACCGGGCGCTGAAGAGCCTGTCCGATCTTCTCAAAGGCAAACAGGGACGGTTCCGTCAGAATCTGCTCGGCAAACGTGTAGACTATTCCGGGCGTTCGGTTATCGTGGTGGGTCCCGAACTGAAAATTCACCAGTGCGGTCTTCCCAAAACGATGGCGCTTGAGCTGTTTAAGCCCTTCATTATCAAGAAATTGACACAGAGCGACGACAAGGTAACCATCAAGCACGCAAAAAAACTTGTCGAACGGGCTTCTTCGGAGGTATGGGACATTCTCGAAGCCCTGTGCAGGGACCACTTCGTCCTCCTGAACCGTGCACCGACGCTTCACCGCCTCGGAATACAGGCATTTCTGCCGGTTTTGATCGAGGGGAAGGCTCTCCAGCTTCATCCGCTCGTGTGCGCCGCTTTCAATGCGGATTTCGACGGTGATCAGATCGCCGTTCACCTTCCTCTCTCATTTGAGGCACAGATCGAAGCGAACATCCTCATGCTGGCGAGCCACAATATCCTTTCTCCTGCATCGGGGAAACCCATTGTTGTCGACAAGCCCCAGTGTATCATCCTCGGAGTATATTTCCTCACAAAACCATCGGGCGATACCCGTGGGGAAGGCAGGTATTTCGCCAATCCCGATGAGGCGAAGCTGGCCTTTGAACGCAATCTCATCTCGCTCAATACTAAAATCAACGTCCGTATTCGGGGAACGGGTTACGACACCACTGTGGGGAGGATCATTTTCAATGGTATTATGCCCGAGGGATCGCCATTCATCAATTCCACGATCGACACGGGGATGCTGAAAAAAATCGTCTCGGATATGTACCGAAAGCTGAGTTCGGCAGTGACAGTAGAATTCCTTGACAAACTCAAGGAAATGGGTTTTCTCTATGCGACCTATTCCGGAATTTCCATCGGCATCACCGATGTCATCATTCCCGAAGAGAAACACCGTCTTGTCGAGGAAGCGACCAAACGTGTCGATACGATCCGTGACCAGTACAACATGGGAATTATCAGCGACGGTGAGCGGGCGAACAAGACAATCGACGAGTGGTCGCATACCACATCACGGGTGGCGAAAACTGTGTTCGAGACGCTCCGCCTGGCTGAGGATGGATTCAATCCTCTCTTTGTGATGGCTGATTCAGGCGCCCGTGGTTCCCAGGACCAGATCAAGCAGCTTGCCGGTATGCGCGGTCTCATGCAGAAACCGCAGAAAAAAATCACCGGCGGGACCGGAGATTTTATCGAGGTTCCGATCACTTCCAACTTCCGCGAGGGGTTGAGCGTGCTGGAATACTTCATCTCAACCCATGGGTCACGGAAAGGCCTTGCCGATACCGCCCTTAAGACCGCCGAAGCAGGTTATCTGACCAGAAGGCTTGTGGATGTCGCTCAGGACTGCATAATCGTAGAGGAAGACTGCGGCACCATGATCGGGATCGAGATGACCGCTCTCAAAGAAGGCGAACATGTGGTCGAACATCTCGGAGACCGTGTATTCGGCCGTATACCGCTCGAGGATATCATAGATCCTGAAACGGAAGAGATCATTTGTGAGGCCGGTCATCTCGTCGATGAAGATATGGCTGTCAAGATTAATGACTCGACCATCGATACGATATTAATCCGGTCAGTGCTGACTTGTCAGACACAGAACGGTGTCTGTGCGAAATGTTACGGTCTGAACCTCGCGAAAAGCAAGATAGTCAATATCGGCGAGGCGGTGGGCGTTATCGCCGCCCAGTCGATCGGCGAACCGGGGACACAGCTTACGCTCAGAACTTTCCACATCGGCGGAGCGGGATCCCGTATGTCAGAACAGTCCGAGATTCAGGTGAAAAAGGGCGGAAGGGTCGTGTTCAACGAGAACATGAAAACCGTGCGGTATTCTGATGCCTTCCTGGTTGTTACCGGGCGTAACGGCGAAATCGTCATAGAAGATAAAAATAGCCGTGTCATCAGCAAGTATGTGGTTCCCTATGGTGCCCGGGTTGTTGTCAGGGACGGCCAGGAGATTCCCGATGGTTCCACAATCTATACATGGGAACCAAACCATACGTTGATTGTAACCGATCAGGCGGGTATTGCGAAGTTTGAAAACGTCCTCGAAGGAATCACCTTCCGGTTCGAGGTCGACAGCGAAACCGGTCACAAGCAGCGGTTCGTGATCGACCAGCGGAACAGAACTATCACACCGCATATCGATATCATCGACAAAGAGGGGAATAAACACCGCACGTACTACCTGTCAGTTGGCTCACGTATCATGGTCAATGACGATGACGAACTCCGTGCGGGCGAGATTCTCGCGATGATCCAGAATGAACGCTTCAAGACCCGTGACATCACAAGCGGTCTTCCGCGTGTCGCTGAACTGTTCGAGGCACGCAAACCCAAGGATCCCGCAATCATTTCCGAAATCGATGGCACAGTGGAGATCGGCGGGCTCGTTCGTGGCTCACGGAAAATCATCGTCAAGGGAGAAAATGAGTTTCAGAGAGAGTATCTCATTCCCTACGGGAAGCATCTGCTGGTATTCGACGGCGATTTTATCAGAGCGGGAGAGCGACTGACAGAAGGTGCCGTGAATCCTCACGACATCTTACGGATCAACGGTATACACAGAGTACAGGAGTATCTGCTCAACGAAATCCAGGAAGTGTACCGTCTCCAGGGTGTCAAGATCAATGACAAGCATATCGAGGTGATCGTGCGGCAGATGCTTCAGAAAGTCCAGATAGTCGATCCCGGTGATACCAATTTTCTTGAAGGCGCTCAGCTCGACAAGTTCATGGTATCGGAAGTCAACAAGCGGGTACAGGAAGAAGACGGCGAACCGGCGACTTTCGAGCCGCTGCTTCTGGGAATAACGAAAGCCTCGCTCTTCACCGAGTCGTTTATTTCGGCGGCTTCTTTCCAGGAAACAACCAGGGTGCTGACCGAAGCGGCAATCCAGGGTAAAGTGGACAGGCTCATGGGACTCAAGGAAAACGTCATCATCGGCCACCTTATTCCCGCGGGTACCGGTATGAGAAAATACCAAGGAGTCAAGTTCGCAGACGCCGAACAGGAAATGGAATCGATGTTTGCGGGCGAACAGCCTGCTGAGGATATATCCGAGGGTATCACCGAGGACGAGATAATTACAAAGGAAAGTTGAAACGGGGATGCGGGGGGGAAAAATACCCCCGCGAACCCCAAATAATGTTTGACATGAAAAAAATAAAATAGTATATTAAAAAACTATTCTTTATAAACTCAGGAGGATTATGTGCCGACAATCAGTCAGTTGATACGGAAGGGTCGCACGGTTCAGAAAAAGAGAAGTTCGGCTCCTGCTTTAAAGAGATGCCCGCAAAAACGCGGTGTCTGTACACGTGTGTACACTGCAACCCCGAAAAAACCTAATTCTGCGTTGCGAAAAATAGCCCGTGTTCGTCTGTCGAACGGTATTGAAGTGACCGCGTATATCCCGGGCGAAGGGCATAATCTGCAGGAGCATTCGATTGTACTGGTCCGCGGCGGAAGGGTCAAGGACCTTCCCGCTGTCAGGTATCATATCGTTCGTGGTACTCTGGATACAGTGGGTGTGGACGGAAGGCAAAAATCCCGTTCAAAGTATGGAGTGAAAAAGCCGAAAAGCTAACCTGTGGGATAATCTGAGAGCGGACCGTCCCGATATCGGGCCGTAATGCCGTGATACTGTGGGCGGCCGTATTTTTTCGGTACATAGCATAAAGGGGTACTGAGTTGCCGAGAAGACGAAGGGTACAGAAAAGGGAACTTTTGCCGGATCCGAAATATAAGAGCACGCTCGCTACGAAGTTTATCAACAACCTCATGCGCAAGGGGAAGAAATCAGTCGCCGAAGCGACTTTTTACGGTGCCCTCGAACTCATAGAGGAACGTACCGGACAGAACCCCCTTGAGGTGTTCCAGAAGGCGGTAGATAATGTGAAGCCTGTCGTCGAGGTAAGAAGCCGCAGAGTTGGCGGTGCCACTTACCAGGTTCCTGTCGAAATCAGGCAGAACAGGCAGCTTGCGCTTTCGATAAGATGGCTGATTTCGTTCGCCAAAGCACGGTCTGAGAAGACGATGTCCGAGAGGCTTTCGTTAGAATTTGACCAGGCTTCGAAGAATCAGGGTGCTGCCATAAAGAAACGTGAAGACACACACAAGATGGCTGAGGCGAACAAAGCCTTCGCCCATTATCGCTGGTAGTGAAGTGTTCATCGGGGGTGTGTTTCCCCCCGCGCATGACGAATGACAGAAACTGCTCGATACTTAAAATTTCATCGGGCTTTTTTTTGAATAGAGGACACCCGGGTAAAGACGATGCGGGAAAAATTTCCACCGAAGAATATGAGAAACATCGGGATCATGGCGCATATCGATGCGGGAAAGACGACCACGACCGAGCGCATCCTGTATTATACGGGAAAAGTGCACAAGGTCGGCGAGGTGCATGACGGTGCTGCGACGATGGACTGGATGGCCCAGGAACGTGAGCGCGGCATTACCATTACTTCAGCAGCCACGACATGTTTCTGGCGCGACACCATGATCAATATCATTGACACTCCCGGTCATGTGGATTTCACCGTCGAAGTGCAACGGTCTTTGAGGGTCCTCGACGGAGCAATCGGGCTTTTCTGTGCTGTAGGCGGTGTCGAGCCGCAAAGTGAGACCGTCTGGCGTCAGGCCGACGATTATTGTGTACCGAGAATCGCGTTTGTCAACAAAATGGACCGGACGGGCGCCGATTTCTTCAGGGTTGTCAATATGATGCACAATCGTCTTCGTTCGAGATTTATCCCCGTGCAGATACCAATCGGTTCCGGTGACCTGTTTTCCGGGCTGATAGATTTGATTTCAAACAAGTCGATCATGTATGAAGGTGAAGGGCTGAATCTGTTAATCCATGAACTTCCGATTCCCGACGACCTGAAAGACATGGCGCATGAACACCGTGAAAAGATGCTCGAATCGGTCTCCGATTTTGACGATCATCTGCTCGAGTTGTTTCTTGAAGACAAACCCATTGAAGAGTTTCAGATACGAACAGCGATCCGTAAGGCGACAATTGCCCGTCATATAACCCCTGTATTGCTCGGAACCGCTTTTAAAAACAAGGGAATACGGCGTTTACTCGATGCAGTGGTTGATTATCTCCCTTCCCCGACCGATATACCTCCCGTCAAAGGACATCATCCCAAAACAAATTCGGATCTTTTCCGTGAACCTTCAGACGATGAGCCCTTCAGCGCTCTCGTGTTCAAGATCGCTTCTGATCCCCATGTCGGGAAACTCATCTTTTTCCGGGTATATTCCGGTCAAATCAAAAAAGGCACAATAGTTCTCAATCCGGCTACGGGGATAAAAGAACGGCTTGGACGTATCCTCCGCATGCATGCGAACAAACGCGAGGATATTGATGACGCCATGTGCGGGGACATTCTCGCCGCCGTTGGTCTGAAGAAAATGACCACCGGGGATACGCTCTGCGATATCAAGCATCCGATTATTCTTGAGCGCATGGTCTTTCCCAAACCGGTGATTCACATCGCGGTGGAACCAAAAACCAAAGCTGACCAGGAACAGCTCGATTTCTCGCTGGCGAAACTCGCCGAAGAGGACCCGACGTTTAAAGTCAGGGTGGACGATGAAACCGGGCAGACGATTATTTCAGGTATGGGCGAACTTCATCTGGATATCCTCATCGACCGGCTCAAACGCGAATTCAATGTGCAAGCAAATGTGGGCGCTCCCCAGGTATCGTACCGTGAGTCGATCACCCGCGAGGTTGAGAGCGTAGGCAGGTTCGTCAGGCAGTCCGGCGGCCGTGGTCAGTACGGTCATGTGGTGATAACCATAGGACCCGGTAAAAAAGGCTCGGGATTTGTTTTCGAGGATCGTATCAAGGGCGGTGTCATACCGAAAGAGTATATCAGCCCCTGCCGCAAGGGTGCCGAAGATGCGATGAATTCGGGTGTGATCGCCGGTTTCCCGGTTGAGGACATTCATGTTCGTCTCATCGACGGGTCGTATCACGAGGTCGATTCTTCTGAGATGGCATTCAAGATTGCCATGTCGATGGCGGTTCATGCCGGGCTGAAAAAAGCCGGTCCGATTCTCCTTGAACCGATCATGAGAGTCGAAGTTGTAACGCCACAGCAATATTCGGGTGATATTTTGGGCGATCTGAATATGAGGCGGGGGAAAATCGACAATATCGACAGCCGTCCCGATGCCCAGGTGATCCAGGCATTTGTGCCGTTATCAGAAATGTTCGGTTATTCGACTCGGCTCCGTTCCATGAGTCAGGGCAGGGCAATCTACACCATGCAGTTCGATAATTACACGAAGGTATCGGATGCCATCGCTCCGGAACTTATCCATAAATTCGGTGGCGTTTATCAGGCTGTCAATTAAGATTTGAAATAAATAATATGGAGTTATACGTTTTTCAATAAGGAGGTTTTTCTAAAATGGCCAAGGAGAAATTCGAGAGGAAGAAGCCGCATGTGAACGTGGGGACTATTGGTCATGTAGATCACGGGAAGACGACGTTGACGAGCGGGATAACGAACGTACTGTCGAAGATGGGTCTGGCGCAGCATCTGACGTTTGACGATATCGACAAGGCGCCCGAGGAACGTGAGAGAGGGATCACGATAGCGACGGCGCATGTTGAATACGAATCCGAGAAGCGGCATTATGCGCATGTGGACTGTCCTGGCCATGCGGACTATGTGAAGAACATGATCACCGGTGCGGCGCAGATGGATGGTGCGATACTGGTGGTGAGTGCGGCGGACGGGCCGATGCCGCAGACCCGTGAGCACATACTGCTGGCACGTCAGGTGGGAGTGCCGAAGATTGTGGTGTTTTTGAACAAGATCGACATGGTGGACGATCCTGAGCTGATTGAGTTGGTGGAGCTTGAGGTTCGTGAACTGCTGACCAAGTACGAGTTTCCCGGGGACGAGATACCGATCATCCGCGGGTCTGCGCCGGTAGCGATGAACTGGGAGGGGAAGGACCTGAAGGATCCGAGTATTCAGTTTGTGTTGGAGTTGGTGCATGCGCTGGACGACTATATACCGGTGCCTGAGCGGTCGCTGGAAAAGCCGTTTTTGATGCCTGTGGAGGATGTGTTTTCGATCACGGGGCGCGGGACGGTTGCGACGGGGCGTATCGAGCAGGGAGTGGTACGGATCAACGACCCGCTGGAGCTGGTGGGGATCAAGGAGACGGTGAAGACGGTATGCACGGGGGTTGAGATGTTCCGGAAGCTTCTGGACGAGGGGCAGGCCGGAGACAACGTGGGCATCTTGTTGCGGGGTATGGAGAAGGAACGGGTGGAGCGCGGGATGGTGCTTGCCGCGCCGGGCTCGGTGACGCCGCATACGAAGTTCACGGGTCAGGTGTACGTGCTGACGAAGGAAGAAGGAGGCCGCCATACGCCGTTTTTCACGGGATACCGGCCGCAGTTTTATTTTCGGACAACTGATGTGACGGGGACATTGCAGCTGCCCGAGGGAGTTGAGATGGTGATGCCGGGAGACAACATCGAGATCGCAGCCCAGTTGATCACCCCGATAGCGATGAATGAGGGACTCCGGTTCGCGATCCGCGAAGGCGGTCGCACCATCGGCGCCGGCGTCGTTGCGAAAATTATCGAATAGGACTGGAGGAATAATCCGTGGCAGGTCAAAAAATAAGGATAAAACTCAAGGCGTACGATCATGCTTCGCTTGATCGTTCCTGCGATGAGATTGTCAGGACAGCAAAGCGCACAGGGGCGAGGATTTCGGGTCCTATTCCACTGCCGACAAAAAGATCGGTTTACACCGTCCTGCGGAGTCCGCATATCGATAAAAAATCGAGAGAGCAGTTCGAGACACGCGTTCATAAGCGGCTGATCGATATCTATGAGTCAAATGCGCAGACGGTTGATTCGTTGATGAAGCTTGACCTGCCTGCAGGAGTTGATATCGAGATTAAGGTAAAACAATGATCGATAGAGATGAATTGAGATTGTGGTTTAAAACGCATAAAAATAGTTATGGATATTACCGATGATTGGACTTATTGGAAAAAAGATCGGCATGACACAGTTGTACAAGGATGACGGTGGTATATGTCCGACAACCATTATCGAACTCGGGCCTTGCCCGGTTGTACAGGTCAAGACCTCGCAGGGGAAAGATGGTTATAACGCAGTGAAACTCGGATACCAGGAATCGAAAAAGATATCGAAACCGGAAAAGGGTGTGTTTGAAAAGGCTGGTGTGCCGGGGATGAAAATCTTACACGAGTTCCTGGTGGACAATCCAGCC
>Ga0315284_10007763_pt1 | contig 15311 bp, 21 predicted proteins | sample YL17G09_16_MG_FD_203696 | JGI IMG/M metagenome (GOLD analysis project Ga0315284, IMG submission 203696) | Sediment microbial communities from Yellowstone Lake, YNP, Wyoming, USA - YL17G09_16 | ecosystem: Environmental > Aquatic > Freshwater > Lake > Sediment | place: USA: Wyoming | collected... | reverse complement strand
CGCAGCGCATTTTCCACCGCTCGAGATGTAGAGCTCACTCGCACCGGTTGTCATCGGCCCGTGCTTGCCGTCGATCTGATCGGGAGCCAAGCACCCTGCCGCCACAAGGCACCCTTGCCACGCGCGAACGGCCGCTTCCTTGCCGTTGGCGGGTCCGTCGCCCGGGCTTGTCGGCACGCACTGAGCCGCCACGGGTTGTGGGCCAGGAGGGACGGGCTTGGGCTCAGGATCGGGATCGAGCTTGCCGGGTTTTTTCTCGTCGCCCGCCGCAACGGACGCAACGAGGAGAGCGCCGATCCCTAGTAGGACGAGGCCGCCCATTGATTTGCTTGCCATGGTTCCGGGAGAATAACCGTCCGGACCACTTTTCGCAACGAGTCCAGCGCTTTCACTCGCGAGGGTACTTGCGAACGAGGTCAATAAATTTGTCCCACGGAAAGGCCGGGCCGGGATCCGTGTGCGTCGTGATCCCGAACTTTCCCCCGCGAAACCACGGCATGACGCGCAAATTTTGGGCTTTTGCTTTCTGGCTGGCCCACGAAATCTGATCGTGACCCACGATCCCCGGTAGCAGATCAAGAACGCCTTGGTTCGACGGGTGAACGATCGGGATCTCGTTGCGGGCGCAAATGAGCGCCACGAGCCGAGCGGCCCGCTCAAGAAGCGCGGACGAATAGAGATCGCTCCACCCTGCCGCGTCTTGGCTTGCTCGGCCGGCGAGCTCCAGGTGAATGCCCGGCGAGTTGCCGGGGCCGGCGGCCCACGCCGTGTCCGATTCCTGCACGTTTTGAATCGTCGAGTCGTTGTCGATCGCGTAGTGCCACGAGACTTGCCGGCCGTCTTTCATCGTTTCGGCGTAGTTGCTCAGGCTCTCCGCGATGTGGCTCCCCTCGGGCGTTTCTGCCGTGTGAATGACGATCCAGATCGGTTTCATTGATCGGCCCTTCTGATAGTAGCGCGCTTGCTTGAACGTCACCGATCCACCGTCTTTCATCGTGCCTTTTCGTTTCGCGAAAATTGCGAGCGCAATGCCTGCCACGGAAATGCCGGCCAGGGCTTTAACGCTTGCGCTCATAGGGCGCGATTCTACGCGAACGCAGAACGAAAGCGCGAGGTCAATGAAAACGGGTCAAATTAAAGTGTCGCATTTTGTTTGACCGTTTGCGACACGTCCGGCTAGGGTTGCGTCTCGTTCAGGTGGCTTGGCTAGGCCGCCTGAAGCGCGAGAACGAAAACGGAAGGCGCAAAGCTTTCCTATGAAGCGAGAAGCACGAACATGGGGACACTCGGAAAATTAGGAACGTGGCTCGACATGCACGCGGCACCGCTCGTGAGCGGGACGCGGCTTCGAGGCATTTGGATTGTAGCGATCTCCAATCGCGTGGAAAAGGCCACGGCGAGCGGGGCTACGCTTGACGAGGCGATGGACGCGGCAATGATTCGCTGGTGCCAGCAATGCGGCACCGGCGATTGCTCGAGGTAGCGAAAAGGGGAAACATGAAAAGAGGTTCGACGTTCCAGGTGGGGGAAATTAGCTGCACTGACGCGGCCGAAAGGATTGGCGTCTCGCGGCGCACCGTCCAGCGGTGGCTACGCGACAAGCGAGACGCGATCGCGTTCTCTCTTTCGCCAGGCGGTCACGCGCGCATTCACGAAGCGCAGTTTCGCGCCTGGTGCCAGCGCCACGGGATCACCTACCTTGGACGTTGATCCGCGCATCGTCGATCTCAGCGGGTGGAACGCTCGGAGAGAAAATCTAGAGCCCGACGAGGAGCTTGTTCGTTCGATCGCGCTCCATGGGATCTTGGAGCCCGTGGGCGTGCGAGCGATTGAAAAGAAGCGCGGCAAGGAGATTCTTCGGTGCGTCTACGGCTTCCGGCGCACCAAGGCGGCGATCGTCGCAGGGCTCGACACGATCCCCGTCGTCCTGGTCGATTACGACGAGGAGGAGATTAGTTACAAAACCGCGAACCTCTCCGAGAACTATCACCGCTCGAATTTGCGCCCGTGGGAACTCGCGCAAGCGCTCCTCGAGATGGAGCTAGAGACGGGCCTTGAGCCGGCCGAGCTTGGGGAGCGGGTGGGCATGAGCCCCGAATACGCGACGCAGCTTGTCAGGGTTCGCAAGCGATTGGCTCCCCTTCTCTGGGAGCAGTTTCAACGATGGGGCGTGTCGGCCAAGATCCCGTGGAAGGATCTAATCGAACTCTCCTCCCATCCGTGGGAGACGCAAATTGAAAAGTGGAACGAGGCTCACGATCTCTATCAGGGCGCTCGTCGAGGACACGAATTTAAGCCGGGGCCTTCCAAGCTCCGAAAAATGCTCAAGCGAATCGAAGCGGATCCGTCCGTCGTTCGCGAGGGGTTAAGTTTTGCGGCCGGGGCGAAATACGCGCTTCGCGTCGCATTGGGCACGGAGCCGTGGCGCCATGGTGGGGTCGCGACTTCGCGTCAGCGTAGAGAGCGGGAAAAAGCCCGCAAAGCAAAGGGATACGGAAATGGGATCACTGAAAAAAGTTGAGAAGGCCGCCGAATTGAACACCTTGCTCGCGGATAAGATCGCCGGCATGGCCCCGGTCACCGCGCGTATTTATTACCACCGCCTGGAGCACGACGGCGAGTTGAACACGATCGCGGGGATCCTCACCGAACGGCGCGAAACGCACTACAAGGACGGCACGACCGGCTTTTATTTCGTCGTTTGCCTAACCCATCCGTGCTGGCTGGTCGGCGACGACAACGAGCCTTTTGAGGCTCCAAAAGGCACGTTCGCAAAGGTAAAGGAGCTCGCCGGCTTGAAAGACCTCGCGCGCTATCTGCCGGTGGTGGGGGCTCAGGGGTTTGAGTCCGTTTGCGAGATCGTGATCATCCCCCTGGGAAAAATTGCGATCGGAGGCGGCAAAACCATGTGGAAGTTTGATACTTTCGCGAAGAAGATTGCTGCCAAGGACTCGCCTGTTACCCTGCTTGCCGCGCCTACCTCGCAAGCTCCGCTCGGAGCGGGACGCGATCAGGCCGACGACGTGATCCCCTTCTGAAGGTGACAACTGATGGCGGCTCGAAATAAAAAGACGGCCGCCAGCACGGCGCGGGGTGAAAAGCCCCGCGCTTCTTCTAAAGCTCGAGGCGTGGATGCGGCTCGGGCTTTAAAAGCGGCGCAAGCACGCAGCCAAGCAGCACGACGGGGGTGGGAGACGCGACGAGCGGCGGCCCGGGAAGCCGAGCGAAAGCGACTCGAAGCGCTCGAGAAGCGGCGCGCGAGGGATCGCGAACGACGCGAGGCGGCCCGGGAAGCCGAGCGAAAGCGACTCGAAGCGCTCGAGAAGCGGCGCGCGAGGGAACGCGAACGACGCGAGGCGGCCAGGGAAGCGGCCAAGCAAGCGGAGGCTCGCGAGACTGAGCGAAAGCGTCTCGCAGCGCTTGAGAAGCGAAGGACGAGGGATCGCGAACGACGCGAGGCGGCCCGGCAGATCGAGCGAAAGCGGCTCGAGGCCGAGAAAAAGAAACTTCAGGCGGCCGAGAAACGAAAAGCGGCGGCCAAGCTCGGCGCGCAACGGAGAGCCGAGAAGGCGAGAGTCTGCCGCGATCTTCTTCGCGACCCGCCAAGCGATCCAGAATTTGCTTTTAACACCACCTGTTTTGACGCGAGCTCCTTTTACAGATTCAAGGATGGCACTTGGGAAGGTGAGCTTGTCGAGATCGGACGCAAGAACTGGCGGAAAGCTTGGGACAAGCTCGAGCGCTACCTAAAGCCGGTACTTGCAAACGCCACGGGATGGTGGATGCGCGTAGGTGTCTTCGGTTTCGAGCCTTCCGATCTCGGAAATGGCGAATCCGACTTCGATCGGGATCGCTATCAAAAGAGCCGGGAATCGTGGGGAAAAGCTTTTAACCCCGGTTCGATCGGACGCTACTCTGCTTGGAGACGAATCAAGCCGAGCGCTGGGCGTCGAACAAAATTCACGACGCCCGCCACCATCCTTCTAAGCGGCCGAGAAATGACGAAGAACTTCGAGAAAAAAGGCTTCAAGAGTCTAGTGATCAGCGTGCGGGTTTACTCAGGACAGCTTAGGCCGTCCGGCGACTAACGAACGAAAGCGAAAGGGACGAACATGGGGACGAATGATGAAGCGGGTTTTTCTGGGTTTCTTTGGGTAGAGCGGGCTCCGATCGGATGGAGCGTGGATCGGGCGCTCTGCGACGGCGTGATCCATGAGTATCGGATCCCGCGCTACGATCGCGCGGCCGGCGGGCGGTTGCTCCGGCGAAGGCTGGCGCTCGGGCTCGGCCTTCGCGAAGCGGCCAAGCGAATCGGGATCACGGCCACAAGGCTCTCCGAGCTTGAACAAGGCTCCGTCGAGGCTCACGGCGGCGACGCCTTGGGCGTGATGCTGGGCCGGCTTGAGGGGGCGACGTGACCGAACTTCGACGGGTCGCGGCTTTGTTCGTCCAGGCGCACGGCTCTTACAAGGGCGTCGAAGGCGTGGACATGTGGGATCTGAAACGCGATGCGAGGACGTGAACCATGCTGATCGTCGCCCGCTACGATTCAACGTGTCCCGCGTGCCGGCGTATCGTGACGGCCGGTTCGCTCGTCGAATGGGTCAAAGGCTCGCGAGCTCGTCACCCAACATGCGCGCCCGCTACGGGGCCGCTAAAGCTTTCGGGGCGGCATTGCTTCTATCACCCCCACATCGAACTCGACGCGCGCCAGTGGACCGGCGTTGACATTGACGGACGGTGCCATTTGTGCACGGAAAGCGAGTCCTGATCCGCTTAGGCTCGGTTTCAGCGGTTCAAGGCGTCCACATGAAAAATATTTTAGTTGATCAAATTCTCGATGCGAATCACTACCTGGGAAAATCAAGGCGCTGTAAACTGATTTACCAGGACGAGGCCGGTGTCTTAATATTTTCATCCCCGGCTTCGAGGATGCTTCCTAAAGACTGGCTGGAGCTTTCGAGATGGTGCATAACACTCAGAGAAAAAAATTCGGGCTCAAAACAGTGGGCCTTGGTTGTTGGGTGGCTTAAAAAAATTAGCCCTGAGACAACCACCATCGTTAGTTACTCCGATCCCAGCGCCGGCCATACCGGAGCCCTTTATCGAGCCTGTAACTGGTTTTGGGCTCCTACTTGGCACCGTTTAAGACCTCCTCCTAGCGGTCTTGGAGCTTGGGACGGGCGAAAGGCCCAAGCAGTGAAAGATCGGTGGGTTTTTACTCTCCTTCCTGATCCAAGGCGTGAGGGTGTTCTGTCAGTGAAGGATGCAGCAATTTTTCGGAAATTTCCTTTTGCCAACTATAAAGAACCGAAATTTAGGGGTTTGAAACCCATTGGCGGTAGTGGGGGCGGCGATTTTGCAAGATGGAATCGCTTGGTTTAGCCCATGCTCGAACCGTACACGGGGAAGCGCGATCCGCTTAGGCTCGCGGTCTATGACCTCGAATGGATCCCCGGCACCTATGAGTGTCGCCTTGTTGGCGTGCGAGACGAACGAGGGTACCGCTCCTATCCGAGCGTCCTTGAATTTCTCCAAGCCGAGCTATCCAGCCGGAACCGGGGGAAAGTCTTTTTCGCTCACGCTGGCGGACTCGCCGACGTTCAATTTCTCTTGGCCGAGATTATCAAGCGCAAGAATCCGAACTTCCGCGTGGAAGGATCGTGGAGCGGCTCAAGCCTGATTCGCTGCACAATCAAGCAGGGCCAGCACCAGTGGACGTTTGCGGATTCGTTTTGGCTTTTCCGCGATTCACTGGCGAAAATTGGGAAAAGCGTTGGCCTTGAAAAGCTTGGGGACGATTATTTTTGCAAGGACCATCCCTCGTGCTCGCACGAAGGGCACTGCATCTTTTACGCTCCGATAAGCGAGCTCCGCGTTTACAACGAACGCGACTGCGAGGTTTTGTGGCTCGCGCTTCAGCGTTTTCAGTCCGAGATCATCGAGCTCGGCGGGAAGCTTCGGCAGACGATCGCAAGCACGGCGCTCACGCTTTTCCGCGCTCGCTACCTAAAGCAGACGATCCCCACGGATCAACGTCTCAACAACCTTTGCCGGGACGCCTACATAGCGTCGCGCGTCGAGGTCTTCCGCCGCGAATCGGGACCGGCGAACTACTACGACGTTAACAGCAGCTTCCCGCATTCGATGACGGCCGCGTTACCCGGGGCGCTCGAGAGCGTCACCAAGGAGTGGAACGGGGCCGCCACAAGCATCGTCGATGCAACCGTGACGGTCGAGCATCAGATCCCGCCTATCCCGATCCGCCTGGGCGGGCGCGTCTTTTTTCCAAACGGTACCTTCCGCCGGCGCATGTGCGGCGACGATCTCCTTCTCGTCTTGGAGTCGGGCGGGCGCATCGAATCGGTCCACGAATCGTACAACTTCGAGCCGTTCTTCGATCTTGCCGATTACGTCCACACGATCTACGAACTCCGACGAACGACCGACGATCCATTCCGCAAAGTCGTCACAAAATACCTTCTCAATTCGTTGTATGGGAAATTCGGGGAGTCAGAAGAAAAAGCCGAACTCCTCGTACACCCTGACAAGCGGCCGACGTGTTCAAAGGGTCCGCATTGCAAGAAAAAATGCCAGTGTGTGCAGCAACTCGCACCGGGCATTTACAAGGTCGTTAAGCACGTCGAGATCAAACACGCGCACGTTCCGATCGGCGTTTGCGTAACTGCAAAATCTCGGGCCTTGCTCACGCGATCCCTTTGGAATGCCGAGCCGTACTACTGCGACACGGACAGCAACATCACGGCCGGCGAGCTTCGCACAAGTGACGAGCTCGGCCAGATGAAGTTTGAGAAGCGCGTCGATCGCGGAACTTATTTGAGCCCGAAACTCTATCGGACTTTCCCGGGGCCTTCGATTCGCAGCAAAGGCTTCCGAAAATTGTCGAGCGATGAATTTGACGCGCTCGCTCGAGGCGAAGGCGTTTCAATCAAGCGAATGGTGCGCGTGGCCGAGAACCTGAAAAGCGGGGGCGTCGATCCTCGCGACCACGATTTTATCAAGCACGCGCTCTCTCACCTGAGCGGAGCGGAGCTAAAGAAGATCGGCCTCTCAGCGCATCACGTCATGAAGCCCAAGCGATGCGCGCTCGAAGACGGTACCACGAGGCCATGGCACGTCTCCGAGCTTGAGGACGAGGACAGATAGACTCATTTGTTCCGTTTCTTTCCGGGGGCGTTTTTTCGGTGTTGCGCTTGGCTGCATCTTGCGCGTAGTTTTCGTGGACTATGGCAATGACCATCCACCGGAGTGAGCTTCATCGCGCAAAAGCGGCGTTGAAGCGGGTTCGCGACGAGAGCAAAGCGGGAGTCCAACAGATCGTCCATGTTGCGGCGGCCTCCGGTTCTGCTTTCGGCGTAAGTTACTTGGAAGCCAGCTACCCTGACGGGATCGGCGCGGGGATCTTCGGCGTTGACACGTCGCTCCTCCTCGGCCTGGTCGGCGTCGCGGCCGGCGCAACGGGCATGGTGTCTGACAAAGACACTTCCGATCTCCTCGAGAGTATCGGGATCGGCTCGCTCGCAGCCTATGCCGCGAAGAAGGGCCGCGAGAAGGGCTCCGAGCCTAAGACGTGACGTGACGTGATTCGCGAGCTCGAAAGGGCTCAAGTTTGAGAGGGGAACACTCAGACTTTTCGGAAAAGAAAAATACCATGGCGTATTGCAGCACTGATTCTCTCCAGGCCCTTCGTTCGATCACCATGCCGCAGCCGCAGAGCTACGGCCGCGATCCCCGCGAACCGCAAAACCCCTCACCTTCAGACAGGATCCCCCCCCAAATGTACGGCTGCCCCGATGACTGCGTTGGAAATCACCTCTACGGATTCATTTCCTCGAACGTCGCGGCCGGCGCTTCGGCCTCGAGCACGGCTCAGCCGCAGGTCCGAAACCAGCCGCGACGGCTGTTCCTGACCGAGACGGTTGCCGACAATTTCTTGATCACCAATATCGAGGTTGGTATCTGCAATTTGCTCGGAACGACCGGCGCCATTTCGGCTTCGATCTTCATCCCGAACGCCGAATGTCCTGATTTCAAGCGGACGGTTTGCGAAGTCTCGCAGACGGTGACCGTGGCGATTCAGAATCAGAGCGGCGCAGCTGCAACCTTTGCCGCGACGATGAGCGCGTACTTGATCGGCGATTCGGGCTGCCGCTGATCCCCGGCTTTTAAGCCGGCATCACTGAAACGCACGCACAACGGTCATTATGCCTATCCCCCTTCTTCCTCTCCTTCTTCTCGGTGGTGGCGCGCTCGTCGTTGCAACCTCGGGCAAATCTTCCGCGAAAAAGGCGAGGGAGGAGGACGATCAGGCGGCCCGCGATCGTAGCGTGCGCGAAATCTACATTGCCCAATGCCCGCTCGACGCGAACCTGTCGCCGGCCGAGCAACAAGCGGTTCGCGTGATCATGTCGGCCGGACTTCTTGGCGAATATAGCCCGGCCGAGCTTGGGTCGGCCGCGCAAGAAATGGCGTCAAAAGGCCACCCCATGGCGGCCGTGTGCTTGTCCGCCATGGCGTCGTCGCTCGCGGCCGAACAACTCAAGCAGAAAGCCTAAAATGTTCCCGCTCATTCTTCTTGCCGTTGCCGCTTTGGTTTTCGCTCGTCAAAAGAAAGGCCCTGCTAACGCTCAACCGGCTTCGGTTCCGAGCGGCGGCATGGGCTTGCCTGACCGAGAAAAACCCGTTCCCGCACCCGGCACGGGCGGCGGGCTTTTGGGTGGCGTCGGCCCTACCGGCACCGTCTCGCTCCAAGCCGAATGCGATTTCGATCTCGGCATTCCGGCCGAGGTGCGAGCTCAAGCCGTGGCCCTGATAAGCCAGGCCGAGACGGCCGGCGCAGCGGCGGCGGGGCCTTTGGCTTCATCGCTCGACACGCTGGCGGTCGGGCTGGAGATGACAGGGCTAGGGAAAACGGCCGCGTGCTTGCGTGCCGCTGCCCTGAAATTGCGGAAAAAATACCCCGTGAAATTGCTTGAGTCTTCCGAGCTTTTAATGGGTCCGATCCAGGCCGGTTACGAGCAGGCAAGCCCGATGCTCGTCAGCGTGCTCTCAAAGCCGAAAGCGTGACGCCATGATGATGACTAAAAGCGATGGCGAGAACTACCGGGCGCTTTACATGCCCAACCATCTAACGCTCGAATCGCCTTTTGGGCGTGGCGCAAATTTGGTGCTGCCGGCCAAGATCGACATGCCATCGGGAGACTCGATCCGAATCGAAGCCGAAATCACGCCGGCCACGATTGCTCGCATGAAGTCGTACGGGATGAGCATGATGTCTCGCCTGAAAAAATGGGTTGGCGAGAATGTGACGCTACCCCCTGAGTGGAAAGACTACGGGATGATGGGCCAGGCGGCGGCCGGCGTCGCCGCTGCCACGGCGAACCATCCGATCCTAAACCTGCCTCAAATTGGGGACGAGGACGACAAAACCCACCCGGCCTATAAAAACGCCATGCAAATGTTGAGCAGCGAGGGTTATCCCACGTTCAACGCATTGCGAAAGCATTGCTCGGGCGAACACGCGCGCCACGAACTCCGCGAACTCATGGCCGGGGCCTGTATGCTCGGCAATTGTTGTTGCGGTAAAAAGCAGATCAATTCCTGCTATGATGTGGGCTATTTGATGGATCACCCCTGGTGCGCTCCGCACCACGATCTGGCGTGCCACGTCACTGATCAACAAGCGCTTCGCAGCTACCGCGCGATCTGGGAGTAGCCGTGCTTTCTCATTCGCAGGCGCGCGATGTGCTCGAGCTCGCCTTCGAGGCTCGCGGGATAAAACCTTCCCCCCACGAACTCCAAGCCGTTCAGGCGATAGCTCACCTCGAGTCGTTCTACGGTTCAAAGGCTAACAACTGGGGTTCGATTCAATCGAACCAGTCTCCACCGTGCGGCCCGAACGCGATCGAGCTCACCGACACGCACGCAGACGGCACGCCCTATCAGTGGTGCTACAGGGCGTATCCTACGCCGCAAGCCGGGGCTGAAGACCTCCTCGCGCAACTCTACCGGCGAAAGGGTGTACCCCAAGCCTTAAAGAGCGGAACCGGCTTCGATGTGGCTCAGGCCATGCGGGCCACGGGTTATTTCGAGGCCCCCGCCGATCGCTACGGAAAAGGGATCACCGATCGCGCTCGCATCATTTCGGAAGCGTTAAAAGAGCCGTTTCTTTTGGGAAGCGCCCCGCCGGCCAAAGTTTCAAGCTCGCGTGCCGGCGTCGGCATCGCGGTTGTAGGCATTCTCGCGCTCGGCCTTGTTTTGCTGTATCGTCGCGCATGAAAGTGGGTGTGAAATGGTACAGCGGAAACTGAAACACTGGATAAAGCAGCGGGTGGAAATGGTACCGAGCGCGGTACAATTTACACTTGAGCACGTCCCTGAGATGAGCGAGGAACAAGCGATCCTTGCTCGCGTAGTGGTCCAGTCCGGCGACTCGGACGAGCGGGCGCGCGAAATGTCTGACTCCTTTTGGGAGCAAGCCGACGATCACAGCCACGCTTACGAAGGGCGGCAGCGCTACAAGATCCGAGCGCTCGACGAGGAGAGCGAGGAGATCGGAGTGTACGTCTTCGCGATCGGGATCGCGAACGGGCTTTCAAGAGCCGAGCCGGGCGAGCCAAACGAACGCGGGCTTCTCGCGCAACTCATGAGGCACAATCAATTACTCGCTCAGATCAACGTCGAGCAGTCCCAGGCCGTCAACTCGGCATTGATAAGCGAGAATCGCGATCTTCGTGGGCGCGTTGAAAAGGTCGAAGGCCAGCGGCAAGAATGGTTCGAGCTTCTTGAAAACCTGCACGGCCAGCGTCACGCACGCGAGCTCGAAATGGTACAGGAAACGGCTCGGGGCGAGAATCGGAGCAAAGCTTTGCGCCTCCTTGCTCAGTATGTACCAGAAGCTATTAAAAAGCTCGCGCCGGCCTCGAGCTCGTCCGGCCTGAAAACTGCCACCGTCGAGGCGGATCCGCTCGCGGACGCTCACGACAAAATGCGCAGCGTGTGGCGCATCGTGGATCGTGAGTGGCTCCTTTCGCACCTCGAGAAGCCGGCCCGCGAGAACGTGGATGCACTTTTAGGTATCGGCGCGAAAGTCGAGACGCTCGAACAATTCGTGAGCCGTCTCAAAACGCTTTGGGCAGGTCTACCGGAAGACGTGTCGGAGGAGCTTCAAAGCCAAATTTTGGCGCGTGACACGTCGCTTGCGCTCGAGCTCGCTCGGCTGATAGGCGACGACGAGAAAGAGGCGGCCGAGTAATGGCGCACAATCTGATTTCAGGTGGTGGCGAGGAAGGCGGGATCCTATGCACGCCGGGTTACAACCTCGGCGGACGTGCCGAGCTCGCCATGTCGGCGTCCGTTGTGCCGGGCCTTCCGGCTCCCACGAATCCGCAACAAAGGATCCTTCAACTCGACGCCGATCGCGAACAAGATCCGCTTGTGATTGCCGTGTCGATCAACGCGGCCGTAGTGATTCCCTTTTCAATCAACTCGGATCACAGGCTTCAGGGAACGTGCCGATGGGGCTCGAAATCGGGCCACGGCGAGATCGTCTTCGACATTCGGCACGGGTGCCGGATGGTGCTCGATGCAAGCCACGTCACCCTAAGCGCGCAGCTTCTCGGGCTGGTAGGCACGGGTTCGTACAGGATTAACGCAAGCGTAGCTTACGGCTCGTTTGCGGGGCCGAGCAGCCTCACGTTCACGGATGCAAGCATCGGCCTTCTGGCGGGAAACACGACCTCATTCCTTCCGATCCCTCAGTACGCCAGGCGAGCGGCGATCTACTCAAACTCGCTTACGTTCACGGGGCGGGCCGAATTTTTCACAAACAACGTCGGCGGCGCGGCTCGAAGCGTTTTTATCCCGAACAACAACATGGAGCCGATCCCGATCCCGAACGGGGCCGAGTTTATGCGCTTCACAAACACGGACGTAAACGCGGTGAGCATCACCCCGTTCTACGAGCTCGTGATCTAGACCAGACGTTAGCCGTCCCCCTTTCCGGTTAGCGGCGAGGGGCGGCGGAAGGTTTTGGCTTTCCGTCGTCCCTTTTTTATTCGGCCTTCCAATGGATCCCAGAAACCTAGACATGCTCGCGGAGATCCTAGCGCCCTTGAAAGAGGCGGCTCGAACGCGCGTGCTCGCGTTTGCAGAGGAGCCTCTAGGCCGCTTCGTCAAGATCGCAGGAAATCGCATCATGGCGTGCCATGCTCAGAAGCGCCAAGTATCGCTTGAGGATCTGCAAAGCGTGATCGACGAAGCCGTGGCCGTTGATCGAGAGAAAAAGGGGGGCGCATGAATCCCGCATTTTTGATCGGGGCCGGCTCTCTCATGCTGGCGAGCCTGGCATTTCAGAAAAGAAAAATGAAGCCGCCTATGCCTACAAAGCCAACACCGAAAAAGCCCGGCGGCGGCGGCTCGGGCGGCGGCTCGAGTGAACCTACGAGGACAAGCGATTATCAAGGGGAACTCTCGGGCCTGAGCGACGACGCACGCCAGCGAAGCGCCGAGCTTGTGGCGCTCTTTCGGCAGGGTCGCGCCGTCATGCCGTTTTCAGTGTTCGAGACAAAGAAGGGGCCTTTACGCGCTCGCTTGGCGGTATCGTCGCGAGCGGCGACGGTTGACGGCGTGCGTGTCTCGATAAGCGAACGGGGCTTGCAGGAAATCGCGGACGCGCTCGGGATGCACCTCCTAACGCCCTACCTCGTCGATCAGATTGCGAAAACGGCGGACGTGAAGCTCACGCCGAAACCTCAACCCTGGTACGGGAAGAAAGACGGCGGCGACGGGTCCATGACGCTCGCCCGGCGTATTTTCGACTACGACGCGATCGTATCGTCGGAGCTTGGCGGAAAAAGCGGCGAACTCGTGGCGAACGAGGGGAAAGACTGGGTGCTCGAGGGGTTCGCTTTCATGAATGCCGGCTTCAACAAAGGCACGAATTACGGCTGGTTTCAGCCGAGCGGAAAGCCCGTCCAAGGGATCGGGCGCGTCCACAACCTCGATCACGCGGACTACTCGCAACTCGTCAGGCTCGTGAGCTCGTTCGCGCAAGTCAGCGACGACGACGGGGCAACGTATCGCGAAGCCTCCTTCGAGGAGCTCGTCACGAGCCCTAAATATTTTCCGCTCGTTTCTTATGAGCGGTTACCCGGTGCGCGCCATCCTGGCGTGTCAAGCGGGCAAGTGGTCTGAACAACGAACGGAAACGGAAAACCAAAATGGGTCTATCTCCTCAACTCGAACTCTGGGCTGAAGCCTCTATTATCAACACGGGCGTCGTCTCGTTCGCCAGCAACTCGGGGCGCTTTCTTAGCGTCGTGCGTAGCGCGGCCGGGATTGTCGATGTGACGTTGCAGCCCGATCAGGGTGCCGACTTTGCCGAACGCTCTGTGCTGATTTCCCCGGCCAATGCCGGCGGAACCTCGGTCCTTGCCGTCCTCGATCTGACCGCGAGCTCGGATACGGTTTACCGCGTGCGATCTTACTCTGACGCTGGAGCGGCTCTTGATACGAGCTTCTCGATCCTGATCGTCAAGAAACGAGTTTGACGAACGCTTCAACAGGGCGCGGAAGGTAACAACCGTTTCGCGCCCTTATTTCACCTTCTTTTCGGTGCCCCATGCCGTTTAGTCCTTACAACGTCGGAAATTTTCTCTCGGGGTACGTCCTTGAGCTTGCCGACGTATCGAGCCCCGATTTTGTAACGGCCGCCCCGCAAGGTTACGCGCGGATCACGTTTCAAAATGGGCAGATCCTTGTCTCGACAAACGGCGGGGCTTTTGTTCCCATTTCCGGTGGTGCTGTATCGGGCTCAACGGCTCTCAACGTGGCGCTCGTCGGCACGGTTGACGGATCAAACACAATTTTCACGAGTCCCACGGCTTTTTCTCAGATTTCCGTCTTCCTGAACGGCGTGCGTCAGTTAAACCCCTCGGATTATGTGGTACTAAACTCGCTCACCATTCAAACGGTGCTTGCTCCCACGGCTGGGAGTGAGCCCGATGTTTTAAATTCTGACCTCGTTCTTCTCTAAGGATCACATCATGGCGTTAATTAAAGGCAAGCAGCTAGGCACGGGTTCCAACGGCGTACAGACGGCGAACCTCGAAAATTTGGCCGTTACGACGGCGAAGATCGACGCGGCGGCGATTACGTCCGCAAAGCTCGCGGCCGGTGCCGTTGACTCGGCGGCGCTCGCGAGCGCGGCCGTAACCTCGGCGAAGCTCGCAGCGGGTGCCGTTGACTCGGCCGCCCTGGCGAGCTCGGCCGTCACGAACGCGAAAATCGCAGCGGGGGCCGTTGATTCAACGAGCATCGCGGCGAGCGGCGTTGCTACCGCGAACCTTCAAGATTCGGCCGTCACGACGGCGAAGATCGCAGACGCCAACGTCACGAGCTCCAAGCTTGCGGCGGGCGCGGTCACAAGTGCCGCCATCGCGGCCGGCGCGATCAACTCGTCCGGCATGTTTGCCGCTGGCGTAGTCGATTCGGCCGCGTTGGCGAGCTCGAGCGTAACCAGCGCGAAGCTTGCGGCCGGTGCCGTCGATACCTCGGCGCTCGGTGCTTTGGCCGTCACCACTGCCAAGATCGCAGCGAACGCGGTTACCTCGGGCAAGGTCGATTCCTCGATCCTCATTGCGAGTGGCGCGAATCCCCTTATCGGTAACCTTTCGGCCGGCGGTAACAAATTTACCAACCTCGGCGTTCCCACGAGCGACGGCGACGCGGCGAATAAAGCCTACGTCGATTCGATCGCGGTCGGGCTCACCGATTACAAAGAGTCCGTCCGCGTTGCGAGCACGGCCAACTTGGCCGGCACGTTCAACTCGAACACGCTCGTAGCAAGCAACAACGGCGCGCTGACCGTTGACGGCGTGGCGCTCGTGGCGGGAAATCGCCTTCTCGTCAAAGATCAAAGCACGGGATCGCAGAACGGCATTTTCACCGTCATCAGCGCGGGTTCTGTAGGAAGCGCTTGGGGCATTACCCGTTCGACCGATGCGGACACGTCCGCTGAAGTCACGTCGGGAATGTACACCTACGTCTCTGAGGGTACGGTTAACGCTGGGAGCGCGTTCGTTCTTGCGACTCCCGATCCGATCGTCCTCAACACGACCTCGCTTCTGTTCGTGCAGTTCAGCGGCGCGGGGCAGATTCAAGCCGGCGAAGGCTTGTCGAAATCGGGCAACACGCTTTCAGTTAACGTCGATGGAACGACGATCGAAATCTCGAGCGATGCGCTTCGCATCGCGGCCGGCGCTGCCGGCGCCGGCCTGTCAGGCGGCGGC
>Ga0315284_10007760_pt1 | contig 15312 bp, 23 predicted proteins | sample YL17G09_16_MG_FD_203696 | JGI IMG/M metagenome (GOLD analysis project Ga0315284, IMG submission 203696) | Sediment microbial communities from Yellowstone Lake, YNP, Wyoming, USA - YL17G09_16 | ecosystem: Environmental > Aquatic > Freshwater > Lake > Sediment | place: USA: Wyoming | collected... | reverse complement strand
ATCTATCTCAACTATTACCTCGGAGAATCAATTAATTATAAAACCGATTAAAATGATTATTTTGTGAACTTATATTTCCTGACAACCTTGTTAACCCCGCATAAATGTTAACAATCTCACCATAACTATATATTAACGTCAAAATATAAAAAAGTTTTGATGTCATTCTAATTTCAAATACTCTTTCTGAGCAATACTGATCTTTTTAAACTCCAAACTTAGAACACCGTTCTTAAATTCAGATTTCATATCAACTTCAGTTACATCAGATGGTAGCGAAATCATGCGCTTTATATATCCATATGAACGTTCCTGAATATAATAGTTCTCTTTCTTATCCTCATACTTCTCTCTCTTCTCACAAGACATCTCAAGCGTTCTTGGCGTTACCAGCCTGATCTTAATATTCTCCTTATCAATTCCCGGCAAGTCAATAGTAACCTTAATTTCATCGTTTTCATCCTTAACATCCAATGCAGGATATTTGTATGGAGATATCAGTTCAGTTTTTTCTTTATATGGAAAAAATTTTCTATTAGGATCTACATACAAAAAATCCTCTGTATGATACGGAAGATAATTTCCAAACATCATACGTTCAAAATCATTCATAAATTTGTCGAATGGATTGTGTCGAATTCCCATAATTCATCTCCTACCCAACATGGGCTAACACAATGTTAGTCTTTATAGTATATAAATTTTTTGATTCAATAACCACAACCATTAATAATGTGTAGTAACAAATTATATTATAGCCGGAGATGTAGGGTAGTCTGGTCTATCCTCCGTGATCTGGAATCACGGGACGCTGGTTCGAATCCAGCTATCTTCATGTCAGGTAGTATAGCGGTTTAGTACACTGGACCCATGATCCAGTATCGAAGGTTCGAGTCCTCCCCTGACAATTCGCATCCGTAGCGAAGTGGTATCGCTCCTGTCTTACAAGCAGGCCATCGCTGGTTCAATTCCAGCCGGATGTATTAAGCTCCCGTAGTGTAGTCTGGTCCAATCATAGGAGGCTTTCAACCTCTTGACATGAGTTCAAATCTCATCGGGAGCATAGCACTCGTAGTACAGTGGCAGTACACTTGCCTGATAAGCAAGAGGTCGCTGGTTCAATCCCAGCCGGGTGCATATCGAATCTCCGACAATAATAGCACTTAATTATCAAAAATTACATCCAAATCATCATCTTTTAAAGCACAAGGCTTAAATATCATTCAAACCAATATTATTAGTACCGTGATGAGAGTTTTACACTCCAAACGGGATTGATCAATTCAGGAGGTAAAATGAAGTTTACAAAAAGTATTCTAACACTGTTCGTTCTTTTGATCGCAGCAGTGATGATTATGCCGGTGACGGCAATTGGAAATGTACATACACTCACTAATTCTAATAGTGGGATGTTTGCCAGTCAGAAGATTACAGGAACCCAGTCAGGTTCATATAATGACCAGACCGGTCTTAATGTCAATAATGGAAATTTAGTTACTGAGAAAATTACCGCAACCCAGAGTGGAGGTTTCAATGACCAGCTTGTTGTAAATGACAATATCGGAACCGTCGTTAAGCAGACTGCAACCGTAACTCAGTCTGGTACTGGCATCTGGTTTATTCCGGTATCAATGAACACACAGAGTGTACTAAACACAAATTCTGGAAATGCAGTTATGCAGACAGCAACCGCAACCCAGAGTGGATTTAAGAATGATCAGGATGCAACCAACCAGAACACTGGAAATCTGGCTACTCAGGGAGTTTCAGCAGCTCAGTCTGGCTCATTTAACGTGCAGGCTGTTGGAAGTGTAAACTCAGGAAATGTAGTTAATCAGGGAGCATCAGTAATTCAGTCCGGTGTAACAAACACTCAGAATGCCGCTAACTATAACAGTGGAAACTTTGCAACCCAAAACATTGGCGCAGGTCAGTCAGGTATTGCAAACACGCAGGCAACTGTGAACAGCAACACTGGGAATGCAGTCACTCAGGGAATCTCTGCAACTCAGTCAGGAATGGCAAACACGCAGAATGCAGGTAACTATAACAGTGGAAGCAGCGTCTCACAGACGATTACCGCAGTTCAGGGATAATTAACGTAAATTTACACGTTAATCCCATTTTTTGGAGGCACACTATGAAAATCTTTAAAATCATTATGGCACTGATCATCGCAACAGTTCTTGTAGCTCCGGCAATGGCATATTCGATTTATAACCCCACCCCACTAATTGATGAAAGCATTCACGCATCTTCAACTGGAGATCATACTACGCAGAATCTCGTTAATAATGTCGAGGTTAATGCATATGATGAGCGACAGTATGCAGATGCAACACAGGTTGGTGGAAAAGGGAACCGCATGGATATTATAAATGTTAATGGTAATAATAACATCAATGGTAATAATAATATTGGAACAACAATCGATAATAATTATAACCTTATTACAGAACATGTTCCGAATTATTATAAACTCGATATTGGTGTAATTACCAAACAGATCGTAAGCCTGTACTCAGGAGAAGTCCTTGTTGCATCAAATGACGATGACAAAGGTATTGCCCAGAAAGGGGGAGATAAATTTATTTATACTATTAAATCCTCACTCCCGGTTCTTGCCTATGTAGTTAATGCAAATGAGGCAAACCGAGTGGAATTCGATAATCTGGTTGCCCCGGTTTATGATCCATACATGCACAAATTCGAGCTCGCGAATCTTGACACCGTTTACGTTGGAAAATATCGCAGCCCGCAACAGATATTTGAGGTAACAATTCCGAAAGATGGCAGGTATGCACTTGTAATTGATACACGTGTATCACAGTCACTTAATGGAAAATCAATTCATATTACCGAAGACTCAGTTGACGTTGTGTATTCTATTGAGAAAACTCAGGATGGTATATCTACAATCAATGGCCACACCTATATTGGATCCATTGATGTATACCCAACCTTTTCAAACGGAATGGCAGATACATCCAACTAATCTTTTTTCTTTTTTAATCACAATACTTATCTACTGCTAAAATAAATATATAATTATGGAACCCGTACTAATTATTGTAGCCATTCTCATGCTATCATTACTTGGAATTCTCACACTCAATCTCAAGCTTAAACTGGATGCATTGACATTAACTTATATTATTACTATAGTAGTGTTTCTCTCAATGCTGATATTAATGCTGACATACAACACTCACCCGGAATGCGACAGTATGATTAACCACAATAACATATCCCTACAGACTATTCAGGATACATGTTATAAATATATGTATTTATAAACCGAGCGCATATATTGTAGAGGCAGCATCTGATCCTTCCAAGTTCAAAGCATGGGTTCGATTCCCATTATGCGCATCATGACTATTGAAAGAAAATTTATAATAATCAGAATTATTCTGGCGATATTTCTAATAGCAATTGTAGCAGAATTGTGTTATGTATCAAATTGGAATGAATCGATTATTCTTCAAAACCAGAACGAAGCATGCAAAATATGTGCACAAAAATATAACATGGCGTGTATAGAGCCAATATATGAAAATTGGTACACTCGTATTAATAATTTTCATTTAACACAATATGATTGCGAAAACGATATATACATATATTATTATTGTACAACCTGTCATTCCGAATCCTCAAGTGCATTAGCCACATATCATCATGACTAAAAAAAGAAAGATCCCTGTAAAAATGGTAGCCAAGCTCCCGGAGACCAGTGATCTGGATTCACAATATACAAATCCAGTTAAATCTTATAAAGATTATACTTTTGATAATATAAAATCTATAATTATAAATAGCAGGTACGCCCAATTATTAATTTTGATTACACTCGTAGGATGTTTCCTGCGATTTTATAACCTTGCATACAACTCACTCTGGCTTGATGAAACATCCAGTGTCACGATCGCAATGTTAGGCTCTTATGCAAATATTCTGAATTACACCGCTACTATAGAGCCAAATCCACCGTTATTCGTATGGGTAATTTATACAATGATGACAGTATTCGGGAGTAATGAATTTATCATACGGTTTGCATCAGCATTTTTTGGCTCTCTCACTGTGCCTGTGATGTATTTTGTAGGAAAAGAATTCATTGATAAGAACGGTGGCATTATAGCAGCCGCAGCCTGTGCATTGTCACCATTTTTAATTCTGTATTCTCAGGAAGCGCGCGCATATGCGATGCTCTTATTTTTTGTATCATTAACAATGCTATTTTATTTCAGGGCAATAAAAGAAACCGGTTACAAGTACTGGATACTATTTGCCATAGCAGCAATATTTGTATTCTGGGTACATTTCTATAGTATTATTTTAATTGGGGTATTACTAATTTATACATTAATTATGTATAAATTTAAATATATAAAAGAATTAATTATATCATCTGTTGTAATGATAATAGGTATATTACCTCTTGCTATCATTGCCATACCGACAATTCTTAAATACACCACAGATAAACCAAGTTTTGGCATTCAAGGGCTGGATGTTATCACCGTATCTTTAATACAATTCACTGGTAATAATATATTACTTACTTATATAACTGGATTATTATTTATATGTGGTATATCTGCATTATATATTAAAGAAAAAGAAAAAAGTATATTGATATTATTAATACTAGCATGCGTATTTATTACAAGTATTTATTTCTCATACAGGATCCCAATAGTTCCTCGCTATCTCAGCTTTATTAATATTATATTAATACTCGGCGTGGCAGCATCATATAAATTATTTTATGCATTAACACACCAGAAAGCGGTCATATACATTTTAATCCTCATGATGATTTGTTTAATTACACCATTCCTTATAAACTATTATTCTACTTATTCTAAAGACGACTGGAGGGGATTTTCAAAAACACTCACTACGATGACCCAACCGGGTGATTCAATCATTATTGTTCCGGGATACATTTCACAACCACTTAATTATTATTACTCAAATGAAACCGATAAAACCATTGAATATTTTGCATATAATGAGTCACAATTATCAACAGCCAGATCTCTCCAGACGGGAGTATCATATTACGTTGTAACCGGAGATATCCAGTCGGCCAACCAGAATGGTGACGCGCTCAAATGGCTGGAATCAAATACAAAACAAGCCTATCAGAACGGTGGGATTTATCTGTTCAGGTCTTGATCGCAACTCATAAATACTATTTTCACTAATTATATTATATGACTTCCAACGACATCAACAAAGTGACATGCCCGAAATGTGGGGCTACAACGAATATCATCAAATTTGACCGGGATATTTATATCATCCGCGATGAAAATGACTTTGTGCGAAGAAAATTATACGGTTGCGGGACATGCGAAAATATGTTTACCTACGATAACACTCCGCGTAAAGAATTAAAAAACATGGATATCCAGTCAATATTTTCAAAAATCGCAAAATCATGTGAAAATGTAACAAAAAATGTCTCAATCAAAACATAATCAACACAATTATATAAACAAACAGTAAAGTTCTTACTATGAAATGCAAAGCTCTTAACCAATCAGAGGTAAATCTTGTCAATGTTGAACAAGATAAAAAACCAGTTATTGTCGCAGTACATAAATCTGATGGAACTTATTCGTTTTCAGATTCAGCAGCATCAGGAAAGAAAACCAATGTTATCTGGAAAAAAACCAATCCAAAATGTACATGTTCTGCTCAAAGTATGAAAACGTTTGAATGCCCAAAAATTGGAACCAGAAAAGAGGGCGGATTAAAAAAAGAGCATGGATCTATCTGGAGAGTTACACCAGTTTGTTTCACTATCCAAAAATTGTAATGGAGATATTATGCCAGATACGCCCGAACAAGAGTACAGGAAATTATCAAAAACCCTGATAATGATCCCGACATATAATGAAGTCGGCAATGTAGCACCAATGATTAAGCGGTTACTGGCATTAAAACTCGACGCAGATATTCTTTTTATTGATGACAATTCCCCTGATGGAACCGGAAATATTCTGGATAAATACGCTGCGTTGTATGAAAATATTAAAGTGCTTCACCACACATATAAAGCTGGTATAGGTACGGCTCACCAATATGGCATAGAATGGGCGTATAACCACTGTTATATTCGTTTGGTTACCATGGATGGAGATTTCACCCACTCCCCGGAAGATATACCAAAATTACTGGAGTATTCAGATAATTATGATATAGTAATAGGAGGACGGCATGCCCGGAAAGATAGTATTGAGGGCTGGACGCTATGGAGAAAATTTGTAACCATTGGGGCACACCAATTTACTACCAGATTGTTACGTCTCCCTTATGATGCAACTACGGCATTCCGTATTTACAGACTGGATAAAATTCCATCGGAAATATGGTGGATGGTCAAGAGTACAGGATATTCATTTTTTATAGAAAGTTTGTGCATCCTTAATGAGAACAAATTTACCATTTATGATGTACCTGTAGTATTTCCTCCGCGCGCAGCAGGAACATCAAAACTTACTATTAAAGATATGGTTTATTGGTTTTTTATTGTTAAAAAACTTGCATTACAGATCAGGACACATCACAGGAAATTATATTTGCCTGTTCAGTTTTAAAAATTTCTTTATACATTTTTATTGGCTCCGTTGCGATCCACATCAATATCAACAATGATAAAGATTCTGCTGAAAATAATATTAATGCCAAATACCAATTGGTAGAATACATTGGATTTGTCCATTCTGCATTTGTCCATAGCGACCAGAATGCTACTGGAAACACCAGATACGTTAGAATCTGGGTAATATAAAACCATCCGATTTTATACACATTATCTGCTATCAGGATACATGCAATAGGAAGAAACCACATAATATACCCCGGACTTCGTGCTTTATATGACAGTACAATAATTGTTAATGTACAAAGAATGAATTTCAAGAGCATAGTAGAATCTTGTTTTTTATATTTAAATGCTGAATATAATAATGCTGACAGACATATAATCATACAAGCATATACGAACATAAACGTATGATCCAAAGTTACTGGTAAATTAAAAATATCATGTAACCATACCTGTAATGTATAAATTATAGTATTCGGGAACCACCCCGCATCAAGTCGTATAGGAATATAAGTCTTAATAGTGGCCCATGGATTAAATATGAATATAGGTAGAATCAATAAAATTGAAACCGGTATCATAGTTTTTAAAACAGATGTGATTTCATATTTCAAAGAAGTAGTCTTAGATTTATAAAATATTACAAACGGTAGTATCAACAATGGAAAAAATTTGGCGAAATAGCCAAGAATGAGAGCCATATAATCGGTCAGCCATGATATACCAGTAATCTCTTTACCATACAATAAAATAGTGATAGCGCCCATCATAATCATAACCGCAAAGGAACTACAATCGGTCATAGCAAAATATTGCACTGCCAATGCAGTCATATAAATGCAAGCTGCTATAAACGCTGTTTTAGATTCACTCCAAACCTTCCGGGCAATAAGGTACACACACATCACAGTAATAGTGTCACACAATATCATTAAAATGGAGAATGATAACATAAATACTGCAACACTATTCAATATAAAATATGGAATCATCGCAAGAAGTACCGGAACAAACAATAAAATCGGGTACTCATAATAATAATCTATATATAACATATGATGCCCTTGAAATAATGTTAAAGCATTCTCAAGATAGTACGAAATAGCGTACATATCCATACCCGCCCCCACGATAAAAACAGTAAAAATAGCAATTACTAATTTAGATAAAAGAGATAATCCAACTAAATATTTTAAATGTTCACCAGTTTCCGGATCCATTTGATAACTCCTCAAAACAGAATTAAATACACAACACAAACTAAAGCTACTAACCATGATAATATACTTATACTAATATATACAACATAATATTTTTTCAATATTGCGTCACTTACAAGAAATGGGTAACATGCCGAAAATCCACAAACACCAATAGCAAATAACAATATTTTATCTATCATTTAATCTCCTCTCGATGCGCTCAATAGCTTTTTCAATTCGATCAGTCCGCTCATGAATATCAACTGCCATTGGGGTGAATTTCCATGTTATATTAAGATCTTTCGAATATAAACCACTTTTAAATGCTATAACACCAATTATATATACCCCGACAAACGCCGCAGCCGCAGCAATCTCCGGGGGAATGGAAAATGCTAACTTGGCAACACCCAAAAATGTAATGAGTGAGAATGCAGGTTGCAAAATTGCCATACCATACATAACATATTGTTTTGTACGAGCTGTCAAATCAATAGTTTTATCAAATGTCATTACAATAATTTTGGTTTGTCATATATTAAACGTTGCGTTTGAGATCCTGTTTGATTTGCTTTCTCATTGCATACTGATATAATGGTTTCCATTCTTTAAGTTTGAAATCCCGCGTATCTATTTTAATTTCATCTTTAATATATAATTTTAATAATTCATTAATAATATATGAAGTATTATATTTTGGAAAATACATTTGTATTGACACTTTTACATCAGGATCTACAAAAACTGCATATTGATACTGATGTATAAAAGAATTTGTTTTACGCGACAATAATCGATTAGCCGCTTTAAACTCTTCTAACTCACTTAACTCACCAGTCGGCTCAAACCCGATTTTTCCATATACTGACATATAATCATACATTAATGCAACATCTACTTTTAATTTAATTTTTCTATCGATATATTTTATCATAAGTTCATTTATAATATAGCTTTCATATAATTTACAATCCCCGAATTTTTTAATATGAGCAATGAAATCGTCGTGTACTTTCTTTTCCAAAGTGAATAATCTTAATGCAAGTTTTAGCTTTGGTTCATCAGGCAAAATTTCGACCGGGACAATTATTTTATTATGTAATTTTTCTTTTAATAAGGTTTTTTTATTTTTCGCACCCTTTGTTCTTGACATTTCTCACACCTCCGAGTAGAATAGTATTAGATGTACGACAATATAACCTTTGTGTTTGATTTAGACGCCAAACTGACCACTATCTTTAAATATAATTGAAAACTATATTATAATGGTGATTTACCTATGACAACAGAAAAAACAAAACCCAAAAAGTCGATTCTTTCGAAATCGGCAATCGTAAAGCTCGCAAAAAAGAATGGTGCGGAACGCATTGGTAAAGATGCAGTTATCAGAATCGTAGAGGAAGCTGAAAAATTTATTGCAGATTTAACCAAAAAAGCTATTGCCGCCGCAAGTCATGCAAATCGCAAGTCAATTCGCGCCGAAGATATAGATTTTGTAACCAAATAATTAATATCAATTTTTTATGTTATTCGTCTGGATATTATTATTACTCGCAGGTCTCTGCTATTTTATACATAATATCCTGATGTCGATTCATTTAAAAATCGCTCTCACAAAACTTGGATACAAAATCCGTTTTAAATTCATCTTTCTCTCATATATAGCCGGAATGCTTATTTCAGATGTCACATTATGGAGAAAAGAGAATAAAAATATTACTAATATGTTAAAAGAAAAAGGTATACCACTTTTAGTAAGTTCTTCTGCATTAAACATAACCTATAGTTCGGTTGCAATAAAAATAATATTTTATGGACTTGAATATTGTTTTATTATGCTCGCTTGTATTGAACTTACCGGAATCAGTTTTATAACTATACTATTATTCATAATATTAACAAATTCCATTGAAATTTTTATCGATTTAATTGGTTATAATAATTTACAATCAGATAATTCAATAAAAACTTTATCAGAACATTATAATGCAATCGACGGAGATGCAGATGAAAAAGCATATAATTCAGATGTATGCGTTCAAAGATATTTCCAAAGAAGAAAAACATTTACTATCAAAAAATTACTCAAAGCCTCTGATAGAGATGTTGTTTTAGATATCGGATGCGGAAGTGGGGTACAAATCATGGCGCTGAAAATCGATTTACCAAAATTTGTTATAGGTACAGATATAAGTCTGGATGCTTTAACATATGCGAAAACCAAAAATATACCAAATTCAGAATTTATAAGATGCGATGCACAATACTTACCATTTAAAAATTACTCAATTGATAAAATAATTTGTGCTGAAGTACTAGAGCATCTCCCACATCCCAATCAAATGATCAGCGAAACTTATAGAATATTGAGAGACGATGGTTCAATAGTAATTACTACCCCAAACGAAAATTCTATATGGGGATTATATGAATTTCTATGGGATGTGTTTGGTCGCGGCAGAAATTACGGAAATACACATCTGAGATTTTTTTCAATAAACGATTTAAATATATTTTTCGAATCTTTTAAAACCAAATCATCAAATACTTTATTTTTTATATCTCCACTTGTAGCATTACTAAACAATCGCACTCTGGTACAGTGGAGTAAACATTTTGATGCCATTTTTGAAAAAATAAATTTTGGTGTATCCATAGTATATTATGCAAAAAAATAGGGCGCAATAAATATATAGCGTTAAACTTAATTATAATTATGAAGAAAGCATTTGTTACAGGAATAACCGGACAAGATGGTTCATATATGATTGAATTCCTTCTTTCCAAAGGATATGAAGTCCATGGGCTGATACGAAGATCTTCTACACTCAATACAGGAAGAATCCATACATCCATATTAAATAATCCAAACCTGCATTTGCATTATGGAGATTTATCTGACTCCGAACAAATAACCAAAATCATCCACGATAATCACCCGGATGAAATTTATAATCTCGCTGCCCAAAGCCATGTAAGAGTGAGTTTTGATACCCCGGAATATACCGGGAATATAACGGGTCTCGGAGTCACGCGCATATTAGAAGCTATAAGAACAAGCAAATACCCAAGCAAACTATATCAGGCATCTTCAAGTGAAATGTTTGGCGCTGCGCCAGCACCACAAAATGAGCATACCGCATTCCACCCAAGAAGCCCATATGGGTGTGCTAAATTATATGCGTATTGGATGGTACAAAATTATCGCGAAGCATATAATATGTTTGTTTCCAACGGTGTACTTTTTAATCACGAAGCTCCACGTCGTGGAGAGGAATTTGTTACCAGAAAAATAACACTTGCAATCGCACACATTCTTGCAAAAAAACAAGACAAGATGATTTTAGGCAACCTCGATGCACAACGTGACTGGGGATTCGCACCAGAATATGTGGAGGGTATGTGGTCTTTACTTCAAGCCAAGCAAGCGGAAGACTGCGTTATCGGGACCGGGGAGACACACCATGTAAAAGATTTTATGTTCGAAGCATTTAATTATGCCGGGCTGGATGCGCTCGATTATGTAACTTATGATAAAAGCCATACAAGAGCCAATGAAGTAGATATTCTCAGGGCCGATACTACACATGCACGAAAATTTATTAACTGGAAACCAAAAATCAAATTCAAAGACCTTATAAAAATTATGGTAGATGCAGATATGCGATTGGAAGGGCTCGAACCAATTGGTGAGGGGGATAAAATTATTAAAAGAAAATTCCCAGACAAGTGGTGGGTGCGTGATTAATCTAATACATACTTTTAAATATAATTATTGTTAATACTATAGTATGCCTGAAAAAAAGAAAATACCTGTCGTCAGGAGATGTATACGCCCCATGCTTGCGGATGCACAGAAAGACAAATTGTATACCCATAACAAACAGTATGTTCTTCAGGAAAAATTCGATGGGACGCGCGGAATGCTATACAAAGTTGGTGACAAAGTTACAGGTCTTATCAGCAGGTACTGTGATACCGATTTCACTATTAACTTCCCAGAAATCGTTAAAGATGCAAAATTAATAAAAGCCAAACAATGTGTATTAGATGGAGAAATTACCTTTTTTGACAATCATAAAAATCCATTTTTTTTAACTGCTACTGCGGTTCCCTCTACCAAAAGAAAATTTGGCGTGCGATACATGGTTTTTGATATTATAGAATATGACGGGCAGCGCGTAACAAATCTGCCATTGATGATGAGATTGGAATTACTCAAAAAAATTATACCTCCGTCACTTAGACATATTAAAGTTATAAAAACTTATACAGATCCATCAAAATTCAAATCAATTTATAAAGATATCGTAAAACGCAAAGGCGAAGGTGTTATGCTAAAAAAGAAAGATTCACCATATGTACCGGGATCCCGTAAAGAATGGATTAAAGTCAAAAAAGAGCAGACCGAGGATTGCGTGGTATGCGGGATCACCGAGGGTCTTGGAAGAAGAAAGAAAACATTCGGGGCTTTATTACTTGGCCAATATGATAGAAAAGGAAAATTAATTTATGTCGGTAATGTAGGAGCTGGTTTATCCGATGCTATGCTTAGGGAGTTTTTAAGAACAATTAATGCCATGCCGGAAGCACAAAATCCGTTTGGAGTGAAAGTTAATTATGTTAAAAAATTTATAAAACCTACAAGTCTTGTAGTTGAAGTCAAAGCCATGGAGCGCACAAGCTATGGCAGGCTGAGACTTCCAGTATTTTTACGAGTGCGAACTGACAAAACCCCGGAAGAATGTAAAATATGATAACCTTTTTATAGTATTAGTGTCAATAGAGTAATGGAGATGAGTGAATGGCACAATTTAGACGTAATTTTGATGGAAGAATGTTAGTAAGTGCAGGGCAGTCTTTTAAAGAGGATTTAAAAGAACGTGCGCAAGAGAAATTAAAAAACCTCGGAGATTTCCCTCCATTTATAACATCAGAACTACGAGACCAGATTATAGATTTGCAAAAAGAATTCTTACACCTGAGACAAACAAAAAAATTTACTGAAGAGCGGGGTATTGAAATAAACCAGAAAATCGATATAATTAATAAAGATCTTGTGGAATTGGCAACTAAACCAAAATCAAAACAAGAGCCGGAAGAGGAAGAAGAAGAATACCGGAAACGAAAATTCTTAAAACCAAAAATGAAACGAGCAAAAACAATACGAAAAGTTTGTAAATGCAGAAAGTAGGATACTATGATTGTTGATGTATTCATTATAAGAAATGGCATGCGGGACTTCTTTATGATAGATCCCGAAACTGGTAATTGGGATTGGAGTAAAAATCTTGAAGATGCGACTGTTTACAAAACAGCAAATGAAGCAAATGCTATAAAATTACAAAGAAAACTTGGTGATGACGCTTGGATATACCAGATGCCGTATTCTATTACCCAGTCACGAAGAAAAAGAAAAACTGTAAAACCAAAACGCAAAATTTGCAAGTGCAAAAAATAAATACTTTTTTATACTATTAAGTTATATTATTATACAGGTGATTTATGAGATTTAAAGATGACACAGATGAATTTAATGACTTTGATCAGAATCTGCACGATATAGATGAATATGATGAGGAACTTATAAGATTAAAACATATGATAAATACCAGAAACACATTCTCAAAAAAATATCATGTACCACACAATCTGGCAATCGGCAAACAAATATTTGAAATACAACTTGCTGGTCATGATGCAGGAATACCATTAGAAGAAATTAATATAAATATCGAACAAGCTTTGCATGGTGGAAAAGTCAGGAGATTATATACAAACGAACCAAATAATGACACGGTCCAAATTCGCAGTAAGAAAAATACCAAAGCAAAACCCAAACGCAAACCTAAGAAAGTTGTCAGGAAATGTAAATGTAAAAAATAAATACTTTTTTATACTATCACATTCAATACCTATACCATGTCAATGAGTTTTATCAAACCAGACAAGCGCCCGATTGTCAAACAGCTCATTTCGTTAAATGCCTTAAATGTCAAATATAATGGTAAATATATTACATTCCGATATGATCGCCATGAGATAAAAAATAAAGTTGTTATGAAAAAACATCTTGGATGGGTTGGCCATTGGAGCCGTGGAACAAATACGGTTTATTATGATGATGATCTTGTCAAGCAACCAAAAGAACTCCTGTCCGTCCTTGTGCATGAAAGTGTAGAGAAATATGTCCATGACAAATATGGATTAAGTGATGATGCCGAAGGTCACTATGTAGCAACCATGGTAGAGCAAAAGTTCGCGCGCGATATAGGAGTGAACTGGAATGATTACAACTGGCGCGTTGAATTTATTTACCGGAAAGAAATGAAGCACAATAAGAAGAAAGTATTGATGTGATCAGGCATCACCTTTTTATATTATGACGTGACATACATATATAGGTGATATATAATGGCAAAAGGAGACAAATCAAAACTAAAGTGTAAAAAGTGTGGTACGATGATGATAGCTGTCAGCGCACCTTTTTTAGGCACTATTTTTGGGAAGGGCGGAAAGAACAGTAAAGTAATGTCACAGTTTGTCCAATGTCCGAAATGTAAAAAGCGCGGCATTGAACGGCTGGAGTAAACTTTTTTTTTTATTTTTTGGTTAATTTTATATAGTAGTGTATCATATAATGTAGAGTGATAACTATGACTGAAAAAAAATCTTATACAGCTGTACCGGGTCACAAAGCAAAAATGCTTAAAGTACCCTGCAAATGTGGACACCGATCAACCGGATATTCAGAATCAGATTTTGATGAACGAAAAATTCATGAAGGTGCAAAAATTGAATTTGAACATACCTGTGATAAAGAATTAGCTGAACGAATTTCATCGGACCATCTGAGCGAATTTAGCCAGTACTACACCGAATTAGAGAAAATGGAGACTAAATTGAAGAAAATGAAAGATAAAGGTCTCCCGGATCTTAGAAAGAAAAAATGTAAATCGAAGAAAAAGAAGGTGTCAAAATGAAAAATCCAAAAGGCTGGGCAGAACAACCAACAAATATGGCACCAATACATGACATTTCCGAACTCACAATATTACATAATGAAAGTTTACCTTTGAAAGAAAAATTAAGTAAAATTATGAGAACGTTTGACAAAAATGAAGAAGATGGGTGGGAAGAACCAGAAACAAAATTAGAAGAAGATCTTGTTATGGCAGCAGAAGCAATAGTTGATATGGATGCCGCATATCACAAATCTTCACTAACCAAAAATAAACAACGTGTAACTAAACTTATTTCCCAATATAAACGATTACTCCCTCATATAAAATTATCTCTGGAAAAATATGAACAAACTTCACATGTGCCAGATTATGTTAGCTATGAAAATCGTAAAAATAAGAAAACCAAAAAATCCGCAAAACGCAAACCAGTCAAGAAATGTAAATGTAAATAACCACCTAATTTTTATACCACCCGCTCCAATATACTATGCATGCCTCAAAAACTTATTTTACCAAACAC
>Ga0315284_10007759_pt1 | contig 15314 bp, 9 predicted proteins | sample YL17G09_16_MG_FD_203696 | JGI IMG/M metagenome (GOLD analysis project Ga0315284, IMG submission 203696) | Sediment microbial communities from Yellowstone Lake, YNP, Wyoming, USA - YL17G09_16 | ecosystem: Environmental > Aquatic > Freshwater > Lake > Sediment | place: USA: Wyoming | collected... | reverse complement strand
TGCTGCTGCCGGCTTTGATTGTGCGCTTCTACCAGGGCTGGTTCCAGATGCTGTACCTGGACTTGCCCCTCTTCCTGGCGGCCACGTGCTCCGTTTCGACCTTCTACATGGTGGCGCAACGTGGTCTGTATCCGCGCGACTGGTGGCGTGGCATCAAGTACATCCCGTTTCTGATGGCCACCGGCATCGGCCTCGCCCTCGGCAATGCCAAGGCCGTGGTCGAAGCGCTACTCGGGAAGAAGTCAGAATTCGTCCGCACGCCCAAGTTCCGCGTGGAAGGACGCCAGGACAGTTGGGAACACAAGAAGTACCTGAAGGGCGGCGGCTGGATTCCTGCGGTCGAGTTGGTTCTCGCCGCTTACTTCGCCTGCACGTCGGCCTACTCGGTTTATAGCGAGAACTACCTCACTACACCGTTTCTGCTGCTCTTCTTCGTAGGCTATTCCTACATGGGGACGATGTCCCTGCTTCAAACGCCGCTGCGCCGACTGTGGAACGTCCTGCCGGCCCTCCTCCGCCCCCACGCCGTGGAGCACGCAACGTAAGCGCCGTTCCCTCTCCCGGTATCACGTCCGAATTCGCCTCGATTGCTGCGGACCACACCCGCACCCCCGCCGCTGGGCTTTTGGGGTGTCCGTTTCCGGACACTTGTGTTGCCAAGCATGGACAGCAAACTCAATGCCTTCAGGAGATTAGGCCGAATCGAGGCGAGGTCAGATTCCAGAGATCTTCGCGGGCTCAGGGCTCGACACCGCGGCGAATCCAGTCTTCGATCAACGAAGGGTAGGTGGGCGTCGTCACGAGCTGGACAAACTTGGCGCGGGCGTGGCCGGAGGCGAGATAGCGGCGCACGATGCCACGACCCACCGTGTAGGTGAAGGTGTAGGCGCCCCATTCACGGTCGAATTGGATGGTCTTGCGCGCCCGGTCGGGGTTCACCAAGGCGTACCGCTGGAGGAACGCGATGATCTCCTCGTCGCTCTTGCCCTGGTCAAACAGCATGAAGGGAACGGCCTCGCCGGCGCGCGCCACTTTCTCCAAAGGCTTCTGCAGCTTCCCCCATAACTCGACGTCAACGTTCCGTATCCCGAGGGCGGGGAAAAAGACGTCGCGGTGCCAGGCAAGTTTCTCTTCCTCGGACATCAGAACTTCTCTGCCGACCTGCGCCACGGCTTCCGCCATGGTGTTGTCCGGCGTATAGAGCGGGCTAACGCACCACTCGACATAGCCTCGCTCGTGGTAGAGTCGCTGCTCGCGCGTGGTAAGGTCGGTGTGGTGACCCGGATAAGCTTCATGGGCGGCGAAGTCGACGATGCTCAAGGCATTGGCTGGCAAATCGGTATTGATCTCGATACGGGACTGGGCATGGCCCTGGAACCAGTTGTACGCGCCCCAAGGCTTCTTCTGGACGAAACGCAATTCCACCTTCTCGTTCGCCGGCAGGAGCAACAGCGCGTGGGTGCGCTGCCGCGTGATCTCGAGGGCCATCTGGTAGGCTTCGGGCAACTTGCTCGCCGGCACGCGGAACTGGTTGCGCCAAGCTTCGTAGCGCTCGGCGAGCGAGCCCTTACCGGGCAGGAGTTGATCCAATTCGGCCAGCGCAGCGTCGAGTTCCTTCTCGGTGGGAGGCGTCACCTCCAGGTCGAACATCAGTTGAGCCTGCTGCGCGATACTCAATTTCTCGCCCTGGAGCTTGCGCAGGTTAGCGTCGAGCGCCACCAGTTGCTTGCGCAGCCAGCCCAGCCTTTCAGGGTTGCCGCGCGCGCCGTCCACGTAAACCAGAAGTTCGCGCAGTTCACGACGCAATTCCTCGACAGGTACTTTGCCTTCCTGCTCGACGCGCTGTTTCCACTCCGGCGGGCCGTAGTAATAATCATTGAAGCCGGGAATGTGCTGGTCGATGCGCAACACCAGCCAGACGTAGTTGCGCGCCACCGCATCGAGCGAATCCAGTGCATCCCAGGAAGCCTGAGGCGCGGTGGCTCTCGGTTGGACAGGGGCGAAAGTGACCAACAGAACGGTCACCGCGAGTGCAGCCAGCACACTTCGAGCGCGCATCATGCCTTCACTCCTCACTCGGTTTCTCTGCCTCACGCCGCGGCGCGAGACGGTGGCCATCTTAGCACCGCTAGGGGAGACGTTTCAAAAGGGTCAGCTTGGAACCTACGGCGAAGGGGAGAATTGCCTGGGCGAGCGGATATAGAAAGGGGAAGGTGGCGGAAATCAATCGCCCGATCGCTCAATCACTCAATCCTTCTTGCCTTTTCCCCGCGAAAGTTGTATACCCCTTTCTCAGATGGCGGAGTGGTTAACGGGCCGCCATCATCCCGCGTGACGCGATTTCGTTTCGCCTCAAACGCCACGCAGACTTTGACGACGGCTGCTTAACCGCACACATCGCCACGAGCGCAGGGAACGCGCTACCGGCGCCCGAACTCGCCTCATTTGGAGACGCATTAGTGCCGATGGTAGAATACGGAGTGAAGGGTACGATGATGGCGGCATACGAACAGGGCGATTGCCTTAAGGTTGAGTTCAAGGACGAGTGTACGGGCGAAAGCGAATGGCTTTGGGTTCTAGTACACCACTCCGATGAGAACAAACGCGTCGTCTTCGGCAGGTTGGACAACGCGCCCGTCGTGAACACCGACCTGAAGCTCGGCCAAGAATTGGCCGTCACCTACGACCTGATCCGCGACGTTTGGAAGCGGGGACCGACGCAGTAGATTCCCCCACAAGTGCAGCCCCCCGAGTCTGCGCTGCCCCGCGGAGTAATTAACGGGCCGCCATCATCCCGCGTGGCGCGATTAGGTGTCGATCGAACGCCACGCGCAGGTCAAACCGCGATGTATGCGCCGGCCGCGTTTTCGGCTTATAATAAGGTGCATTTTGATCGCCCTGAGGAAACCATCGATGGCCGAGAAAACGTACCGATTTGTCTCGCTGTTTTCAGGCGGCATGGGACTTGATCTCGGGCTGGAAATGGCAGGCTTCGAGGCTGCCGTTTGTGTAGAGAGCGATCCCGACGCGGTCGCTACGATCAGACACAACCGGCCTGCTCTGCCAATACTCGGGGACATCACCGAACTCAGCGGCTCGGATATTCGACGCGCTGGAAAGTTCAGCAAAGGGGTACTTCCGCTTGTGGTCGGCGGGCCGCCGTGCCAGGCCTTCAGCGTTTTTGGGAACAGGGAAGGGCTTGAAGACTCGCGGGGGCGCTTGATTGTTGAGTTTATTCGAGTGGTTTCAGAACTTCGCCCTCAAGTATTTGTCATGGAAAACGTGCGAGGTCTGCTATCCATGCCAATTGTGCCGTTTAACGGGAAGACTTCCCTTGCTGCATTGGACGATCGTTACACCCACGGTTCTCTGCTCCGTTTGGTGTTTTCGAAGTTTGTTGAGTTGGGATACCGGGTCGATTGCTACGTCGTGAACGTTGTCAACTATGGGGCTCCACAGATACGTGAACGACTGATTTGCATCGGAAATCGGCACAACCTCGTGGCCAACTTTCCAGCTCCTCGATACAGCAATCGTCCTGAAGATGGATTGCCACCCTACAAGACTCTAGGCGATGTCATCGGTAACGGTTTTGTGGACCCGTTCCCTGAGGTGATGGATTTCAGCCCGCGTAAGCTTCGGTATCTTTCAATGGTCCCTCCTGGCGGCAACTGGCGTAGCTTACCGGTCGAGCTGCAGAAAGAATCGATGGGGAAGACCTGGTATTTGAAAGGAGGAAGGAGCGCTTATTGGCGGAAGCTCTCGTTTGCGTTCCCATCGCCAACCGTCGTAACCATGCCGAACCACGCAGGGACAAGTATGTGCCATCCAACCGAAATACGGGCGATTTCTGTAGGTGAGGCCGCCGCTATTCAAGAATTTCCGTCGGGCTGGCGATTCTCCGGCACTACGGCGGCGAAGTACAGACAGATCGGAAATGCAGTGCCCACGCGCCTAGGCAAAATTGCTGGCGAAGTTGTCAGGCGCTTACTTGCTCGAATAGAAGCGGGGGAGCACGAAAAGAATAACAGTATTCCACCTTACAGAATCGATCATATCCGCCCGCACGTGCGCACTCGTACGTTCTGGAAAAATGGAAAGGTTTTTGCTGGTGATGTGTGTTATTACAGTGGTGGTTTAACTTCAAAGGGCAAGTCAAAATGCGCCCAAATGCCTTTCCCCTTTCCCTCGCCAGGCTGAGGGTCTGACCGGGGCGTTATCCATTGATTTCAGTCAAGAGTTGCTGCCAATCCACCTCACCATCCTTCTTCACGTGCTTTGCATACCGTTCATTAAAGGCTTCCGCGAATTTCGCAAGGAGTTGCTTGCACTCTTCACCACACTTGGCGCTCTTTAGGCCTTCGAGAATTCCGTCTAAAACCCATTCTTGCGTCCGTCTCTCATCACCATTTAGCCAACTCCAAAAGTCTCTTCCTGCGAGGACTTGAACGTGTGCTGTCAAGTCAACCACGTCGTGGACCTTCCCACGGTTTATACCCCGCAGAATGTCATATTTGTCAGTGAGTGTATCCCGCTTTCCACCGTAGACCCCCACAACGATCTGATCATATTCCTTCGGGTGTTTTTTTAGAATAATGGAGAACTGCGTATTGAGGTTCTTGGCGGATGCCAGTTGAATCGTCCAACGACTAGCCTTGAGGGATAGCAAGGCCACTTTGCCTTTTGGCCGCGTCACGAGGTGGTCGATGTCGTCGAAGCAAGCCTCGTTAAGAGGCCGATTCGCCTTGCGAAAGGCTGCGTCAAGTTTTTGGGTATTAAAGGTTCTGGGCAGTATTTTCTCGTCCACGAGCTTGCCAAAGCTAGTAAAGTGGCCGATCATGAAATGTCCAGCAAGTAGGAGCTCGGCTAGGTCAGCAAAGCTCTTGGCGCCGTGGAAGTCAAATAAAATCGGCATGAGAAATGGGCTCAGCGACATGCTTTCTTGCGCCTCGCCCCTGAGCTTGCCCATGCGTTGCGCCAGCATCCAGCGTATCTCCTCGCTGACGGTATCAATGACACGTGCCTTCGTAACCAGGACTGGCATGACCAGGCATGTTAGCGGACATTCCCGCTTGCGTCTAGGAAAAGTTAGCAATTGGTCGGGGATATTGACGGGAGGCGTCCTCAAAATGGAAAGAGCCCTGCGCGCGCAACTGTTGCACGGAAGATTTGAGGGTGTCTCAGAAAAACGGTCCCAGGCGATGCGCGCGGTCAAAGGAAGGAAGAACAAAACAACGGAGATGCGGCTAAGGTCTGCGCTAGTCCGTGCGAGCATTCACGGATGGAAAATGCGAATGCCAGGAACCTTGGGCATGCCCGATTTCATATTTCCGCGAGAAAAAGTCGCGGTGTTTACGGATGGGTGCTTTTGGCATGGCTGCCCGAGGTGCTACCACTCGCCAATTAAATCGAATACGGCCTACTGGACTGAGAAGATCAAGCGAAACATAAGCAGGGACCGACGAGTGAATCGAAGATTGCGCAACGCCGGCTGGCGTGTATTGCGGTTCTGGGAGCACGAGCTGAAACGCTCGCTTGAGTTTGCGGTAGTGCGAATTCAAAAGGAAGTGTCGCGCGTAAGGGAAGAACTTCTGTAAAGCAGCCCAGGTAGCGCACACCTCCGTTTTTGAGGTCTGCGGCTCGTCCACGATGAATCAAGAAGAAGCCGCGGAGCTACGGAAACCCGGCCCGTTCCCTAAGCGAAGCGCCGGGGCAGCGGGGTAGCGCAGAGTTTGCGCTTTTCAAACTCTGCGGCTTGTTCTGCCCTGGTGGAGCGCCGTGAGGCGCGGTAGATAATAGCCCACGGCGCAAGCCGTGGGTTCACGAGTTCGCCCTCTCCCCCTGCCCCCTCCCCCGCTCGGGCGGGGGAGGGGGAACAAAGGGGGTGGGGGCCTTGCTATCCCAGGGCTCACGCCCTGGGCTAATGTCTTGCGCCCCTCAGGGGCTAAGTAGCAAAGTAGCGCAAACTTCCGTTTCCGGAGAGCGACCTGTTTGCGGGCCGGAACCGAAGGCCCCAAGCGGCTCAGCGCATCATGGAGAAGCTGGCCGGGCTAAGAATCATGTTGGTGATGTTGCGCACGATCTCTCCGCCCTTCCGAATGGACTCATCGCGCAGCTTCACCCAGTCCGGGTTATCCCGGAACGCGGCCCAGGCCTTCTCGCGCTGCGCCTGACTTTCAAACGGTATCAAGTAGGCCATGTTGGGCTGGTTCGGTCCGATGAGCGTATCGGCGTAGAGAATCGGATGAATGCCACTCTTATGGAACAGGTCGATCTCGCCGCCGGCAAAGCGGTCGTGCAGGTAACCGAGTTGCTTCCAGGTCGGCGATTCGTAGATCCGAAGCTCAAACACCTTGCGGATGGGGTCAGCCGGAGCCGCGGGTTTGACAGGGGGCGAGAAGGGCGTGGCGACCAGCAGCATCGAATCCTCGCGATGGAAGGCCGGGCCGTCTTTCTCGAGGTCGGTCACGGCGGCGGCCCAGTCGGGATCAGCCGCGAGCGACTTCCATACTGCTTCCCGGTCGGCCAGCGACGCGTAGATCCGAATGAAGACCACGGCGGGAATATTCGCCCCGATATCGACGGTGAAGACGCCCACCGGCCCAAAACGGTGCTTCTGCCACAAGGGCAGCGCGCGCTTTTCCAGCCATGCCAGGGCGGCAGCGACTTGAGCGCCGATCTGCAATCGGAAGGTCACAAACTCAGCCAAGTAGGGTGAACCTGACGCCTCGGCGCCGCGGCTCAGGGACTCGCTACCCAGCACGGCGGCGGAAGCCAGGGCGGCCCCCGGCGCGTTTTCCAGCAGGAACGAACGACGAGTAATCATGTTCTTACCTCGAGGTGAGATGACGGCTTTGCGGCGGTTACAATGACCTGCCTGGCGTCCGCCGTCAAGCCCCTTGATAAAGGCCGCGCCGTTTTCGTGGGTCGCGCCGCCCGCCAGACTGTCTCACTTCGCGCCGAGCGCGCCTGCCCCCTGGTTGCAGCCGGAGAGGGTGCGGCTGGCCCCGCCACATACGTCTTGACTTACACTCAGCCCTTCGGATGTGATAGATTGAGAGCTGCCTATGAAGCAACCAAAGTGTCCCCATTGCGGGTCGTTCCAGATAGCGCGCTCCCCGAGCGGTCAGCACCTCCTCTGCGTGAGCTGTAACCGCATCACTGTCCTGCCGCGCACGAGGAAGCCTCGCGGGCGCAAGGCGACTGCTGAGCCTCCACGCGCCTAGAAGGCACCCTCGGCAGACTCCGCGGGCTGACCCTGGGTGGAGTGCTTGCGCTGACCGGTGCGAGCGGGCATGATGTAGGATTCAGTCTGTCCGCGAGCCTGTGCCTTGACTCATTACTCAGCGTGCGCCCACCAGCGGACGATTCCGACCATTCTCCTGGGTGTTCTCTGTTTGTGCCTACCCTCTACGCTGCCCGTGCAGGCGCAGCAGCCGCTTCAACCTTTCGTGAAGGCGCTCATGCGCGAACGCCGGGGCGCCATCATCGTCTCAAATCCCATGACCGGAGAAATCCTGGCGGTCTGGAATCCCCAGGCCGCGTTTGGGCGAGTGTATCCGCCCGGCTCCACCGCCAAGATCGTGGAAGGCGCGGTCGCCCTCCAGGAAGGTTTGATCTCGCCCCGCGACCAAATCCACTGCCGACGCGTGCCGGAGCTTTTGGGAGAAGCCTACCGTTGTTCCCACCCGCCGGCCGTCGAGCCGTTCACGCTTACTACGGCGCTGGCTAATTCCTGCAACTGTTTTTTCGCCGCGCTGAGTGTCCGCCTGACCTCCGCGTCCCTCGCGCATGGGTACGCTGTGTTCGGCTTTGGTAGCCCCGCGGAGGGCCCGGGGGTTCCCGCGAACCCTGGGCAGGTTCGCATCGGAGATGGTCCGGCGGCGAAGGCACGGGCCGCCGTCGGTGAGGGCACGATTCTCGTGACTCCGGCTCAGTTGCTGCTGGCTTATTCCGCCATCGCGACTCGCGGCGCGGTCTTGCGTCTCTGGAAACCGTCCGCCGGGAGGAACACCGCGCAGCGTCTCTTACGACAAGTGAAGCTGCGGCCGGAGACTTTCAAGATTCTGGCTGAGGGTATAGAGGAATGCGTGCGCAGCGGGACCGGCCAGGGCGCCGCGGTGGAGGGAGTGCGCGTGGCGGGCAAAACCGGAACGGCGACCTCCCGCGACGGGTCGGGCGCAACCCACGCGTGGTTTGTGGGCTATGCTCCCGCCGACGAGCCGGAAATCGCGCTGGTGGTTTTTCTGGAGCGGGGGACCGGCGCCGCCGACGCCGCGCCCCTGGCGGGCAAAATCCTGCGCCACTATTTCACGTCCAAGGGGCCAAAGCCGTGAGCAGGAGAACACTGCTGCTCGGCATGCTAGTGGTGGCCGGAACTCTTGCTCCGCTGCGGGGAGAGGAGTTTCGGGTGGAGTTGTTTTCGGGGAAGATCGCCGAGAGCTTGACCCTCATGGCTGGAGCGGACGCGGTCCGCATCTGCGCCGGCCCCGGCCAGCCACGCTGCTTGGTGTTGAAGCCGAGGGCCACCGCTCGCTGTACCCCCGCAGTCGCGGGCTTGCGCTGCGCGTCGGCTGAGAGGGCTGAAGAATTCCCGAGCGCGACCGCTACCTCTTCGGCGCCATTCCGCCTTGAATTCAAGTTGAGAAGATCTGCCGCACCGGCATTCACTGCTTCGGTCACGCTCCGCAGAGTGAATATCGTCCGGGCCCGAAGTGGTCTGCGGGTTGTCGCGCCGGTGGACCTTGAAACCTACGTGCAGGGTGTCCTGGCAGGCGAAGCGGCGACCCTGAAGAGTCCGCCGGCGCTGGCGGCGATGGCCGTCCTGGCGCGCACCTGGGCCTTGCGCTCCCGCGGACGCCATCGGGCCTTGGGATTCGATTTCTGTTCCTTGACTCACTGCCAGTTTGTTCGTCTGCCGTCGGAATCAGAGCACGGGAGTTCGTCTGCCGCTACTGAAGCGGTCACCAAGACAGCCGGTTTGGTCTTGAAGTATCGGGGCCAGCTCGTTGATCCCTACTACACGGCCCATTGTGGTGGAGTCACGGAGACCGCGGGTGATGTCTGGCCAGACCGCGCCGCGTCCTACCTGCGCAGCGTGAGCGATCCCTATTGCGTAAGAAGCGAGCAGACTTCCTGGCAGCAGACACTCCCGCTGGAAACATTGGCAGCGATCTTGCGCAAGAGGCTGGGCGTCGCGCTCGATGGGCCGCTGCGTGACCTGGTGGTCGAGCAGAGGAATAGCTCGGGGCGCGTGCGATGGCTGCGGCTCGTCGGAGCCTCAACGCGCCGCATCGATGCGAATGAGTTCCGCTACGCCGTCAATCGGCAACTTGGCTGGAACACGCTGAAGAGCAATCTCTACACCGTCGAACGGCGCGGGGACCAACTCGTGTTCACGGGTCGGGGCCTGGGCCATGGCGTCGGGCTCTGCCAGACCGGCGCGGAGCAGATGGGCCAGATGGGCATCGGCTACGAGAAGATCCTCGCCCATTACTTTCCGGGCGCAACCGTCGAGAGCCTCGAAGCGAGCCGCACGACGCGAGTTCTCTCGAGCGAGCACTTTGAGCTTCGCTTTCCCTCGGGCCAGGAACAGTGGGCTGCAGAGGCGCTCCAGGCGCTCGAAAGATCTCGTCAGCAACTCGGAAGCCGCGCTGAGGTTCTGCCTGCACGAGTCCAGGCGCGCACTTGGGAAACAACCGAAGAATTCATTCACGCTTCGGGCCAGCCGGGCTGGGTGGCGGCGAGCAACGACGCGCAAAGCATTCAGCTTCAACCTCTGCGCTTGCTGAAGCGAAAAGGCATCCTTGATTCCACCTTGCGTCACGAATTGACGCACATGATCGTGCGCCGCCTGCGCGCTCCGCAAGTGCCCCGGTGGTTCGAAGAAGGTCTGGTGCTCTACCTGACCGGCGAGCAGCCGGGCGCCGGCACGGGCACTCTTCCCCTTGGCCGCGGCCTCGAGGAGGCGATTGTCCGGCCGCATTCGGAAGCCGAGATGAAGGCTGCCTATGCGCGGGCGCTCGAGCGGGTCCGCGAATTGGCCCGCCGGCGCGGCGAATCTGCCCTGTGGCAAATCCTCGAACACCCCACCCCCGCCGACTTGCGCTGGCTCGCTGGCCAGCGGTGAGTTGAGATTGGGATTGTCCAGACCTCAGGAAGTCGAGTCTTCGCTCGGCGGCAAGCTCAGTTTCGCCAGCGAGAGCATCCAGAACAGCCAACCGAAGACCAGCAGCAGCAACGCCCCGCCCATGCGCAAGACAAGCTGCGCATAGTCCCAGAAGCCAGCAGGAACGATGGGAACGTATGTGCTTACCAGAAGGCTTAGCCCACCGAAAAGCAAGGTGGCGAGAAGCGTTGTCCAGAAGGGACCACTCCCCAGGCACATCAACACGAGGCCAGCCGCGCGACTCGCCGCTTTCTGCCACCCCTCGCGAACCAGGAGAAGAAGGAAGCTCAACAGGAACCCCCAGACCACAAACCAGAGGTACGCTCGGATAACCCACAAAACCTTGCCGACCGTGACGGGGCTGACAGCCTTTTCGGAATAGAAAGTCAGAAGGGAAGCGATATCGAGTGCATATTCGCTGATCCAGGACATCGCTGCAGCCAATGCCAGGACGAGCAGTCCAGCGACCGTGGCCAGGACGAGGCAGCGGGCGAATTGCCTCCGATTGAAATGGAGGAGGCTCTTCGCGGTCAACTCCCGCGCACCGCAACTGGCGGCTTCGAGCACGCCTACGGTCACACTGGTGAGAATGGCGACCGCTACCCCGATCTGCAGCAGTCCCCACAGCAGCGTCAGCAACAAGACCCAGACGGACGACACCGATAGCCAGAGCCAGCGGTAGGCGCCGAGGCTCCATGCGGCGACCACGGCTGCAACGACGACAACGGTTAGCGCGCTTCGAACCACGCTGCCCAGGCTCGATCTCCAGACCTGAAACACCCTTGCCGTGGCCGGTGCCTCCTCAGGTAAGAGGGTGAACCTGGCGAGTGACAGCACAACGAGGAAATACCCCCCTGTGAGCAACAGAGCCTCCACGCCGGCACGAACGACCAACTGCACGTCGTTCCAAAAGGCTGACTGCACCCATATGACCCAATTAGCTAAAACACCTACCAGCGCAAGGATGCCCACGATTACGACAAGGTTCGTCCAAAAGGGAGCGCCGACGGCGCAGTCGGCAAGGAGTTTCCTGGCGCGTCCCCAGGCTGCGCGCCACCCCTCGCTGACAACGCTCAGAAGAAAACTGACGACGAATCCCACGAAAACAAGGGCAGCGTAACCCTCGAAAGTGTGCCAGACATCCTGCACGCTCGGAAGGTCAATGTGCATCAGCGCGCGGAACGTTGACCCTGCGGTGTAGTGGTCCATCCAGTCGGACGCGCCGCCGATCAGACCCGACACGAGCATGGCCACCGCCGTCACAAGCAAACAGCGGCTGAACTGCCTGCGGCTGAAACGGAAAAGATTGCGAAGCGGAATGCGCGCAGCCCTTTGGGTGGCAGCCTCGGCAGCAGCCGTGACCCAACTCGCAATCGCTGCCACAGCTACCAGGCCGAGCGCCAGGGCCCAAACGACAGCCAGCAACCAATCCCACGCTGAGTCCTTTGGCAACGCCGACCAAAGGTCAGCACAGAAGTCCCATGCCCCCCCGAACACCGCCAGCACCAGCACCGTCAGTGGGCTTCGCACAGTTACCGTCAGAGCCCATTTCCATGTTTGGAACACCTTTTTCATCCCTGCAACCTCGTGTGGTCCGTGTGGCTCACCGCGGCGTCACGGTGACGGTGACGCTGCGCGTCGAGGCCTGGCGCGCCGGCTCGTACATGGGCAGAACGCGCGCCGGATTCGCCTGGAACGTGCCGGGCGTCACGGCCTTGAGTAAATAGTGGAATCGTTCCTGCCCGCGCCTGAATTTCGTGGAGAAGAGCGCGGCGCGGTCGTCGTGAAATTCCCGGCGCGTGCAGTAGAACTCCCACCAAGCTGGCTTGGTCTTCAGCTCGTACAGGTTCTCCTGCTCGATGAACTCAAATCCGGCGGGGATGGGGTCCTCGATTTGCAGATAGGACTGCTCTTCAGTCGCGTTCACGGTCAGCCGGACCGCGAGCACGTCGCCGCTCTGGACCGTCCCTTCCAGCGGCGTCTCGGTATAGACGATGCGCTTCTCCAGCCGCTCCGGCGCCAGCTTGAAATACTCGCGTACCACATTCAGCTTGATGCTGCCCTCGGGCGCGGGTTTGGGTTCCCGGGTGAAGTACGAAGCAAACGCCGACCAGTAGAGCACGCCGGGCCCCTTCTTCATCACGCGAATCTCGTTCGTGCCCGCATGGACTTCGGGCGCGCTGGCGCTGACGACGAAGTGCAGCGGATTGGCCACATCCTTTTCGGTCACTTGCCACTCGGCCAGCTTCTTGCCGTTGAGGAAAACGCTCACGGTGTAGTTGGGCTTCAGTTCGCCGGAAATCTTGAGGTAATCGATCAAGCCATAGACCGCCGTGGCGGTCTGCTCGGTGGAAGTCCAGTAGTAGCCGCCGGAGCGGTGGTCGATGAGCCAACGCGCGGCCTTGGGCAGCAGCTCGCTCTGGGGATGGAGATTCGCCAGCGCCTTCACGGCATAGGCCGTGGTCTCAAAGGAATTGTCGGAGGAGAAGTCGAGCATCTCCTGGCGCTCCGACTTCCACCAGGCGTAGGGCCCTTGCACGCGCGCTGACTCCTCGAGCGATCTGGCGAGCTCCGGCGCGCGTGGGTCCTTCAGGCGCGCCAGAGTCAGCGCCAGCAGCGCCTGCCCGTTGGGCGAGAGCTTGCCGCGGGCCTCGTAAAGGCCTTCCACGAGGCTGCGGTCGAAGTCGCCGCTCCAGGCAAGCGCGTAAATCAGGTAGGCGCGAATATCGGCGAGCGCGCGGGGATTCTGGTTGATCTGCTGGAGTAACGACTCACGACCTCGCCTGAGGCGATTCTCGTCCACCGGATAACCCGCTTCTTTCGCCTGCGCCAGCCCTGCCACCACGTACGCGGTCATGAAGGGCTGCGTCTGGTCGGTTTCCCACCAGCCCCAGCCGCCGTCCTCGTGCTGATACTGGTAGAGCCGCTGAAGTCCCGCGGCGATCTTCTTCTCGAGCTCGATGGAGGCCGCGGGCGGTGTCAGCCCCAGTTCTTTCACCGCGCGCGTCACCAGGATGTTCGGCAGGAAACTCGACATCGTCTGCTCGACGCAACCGTAGGGATAGCTGGCCAGGAAATCGAGCGCCGACATGAGCGTCCCCGCCACCGAAGCCGCGAAATCGATGCGGAGCGAGGAAGCCTCCGAATTGATGTCCGCCGGCAGGACAATTTTCTCGGTGGTTTGCGCCTCGGGCGCCGCGGTTGAGCCGGACCAGGCTGAGCTGAGCTGGAGACCCCACGGCCGCACCGGGGCGGTCAATTCCAGCGCGTCCGACTCCTCGTCGGTCAGAGCTTTGCCGAGGAACTTTGCCTCGCCGATCTTGGGCGCGCGGACGGCCCAAGTGACCACGGCTTCTCCGTTCTTGGGAACGTTCACTGTGGTCTCTGCCGCGCTCGCCAGTTCCACGCCCTGGGCCTCGAGTGACACGCGCGCGGTCTTATCGTTTTCCAGATAGTTGTGCACGATGCCCGTCACCGTTGCCCTGTCACCCTGGGTGAAGAAACGCGGAATTTCCAAACGCAGAATCAGATTCTTGCGCGTGATGACCTTGTGGATTACCTGGCCGACCAGCGTATCGCGAGTGACGGCGCGGACCGTGGCTCGCCACGTGGTGAGTGAGTCGGGGAAGGCGAAGCTGGCGCGCGCTTTGCCGCTCGCATCCGTCACCACCGCCGGCGCCCAGTAGGTGGTGTCGGGGAAGTACTTCCGCACCTTGGGTTGCACGGGCTGGCCGCCCTTGAAGTCGGCGAGCTTGGTGGGTTGCCGCAAGGAGGTCAGCTCCATCTTGTTACGGCCGGAGTAGCCGGTGAACCAGTAGCTCGTGGAGAACTGCGTGTTCACATGGTTCCAGATGCGGGCGTAGAACACCTTCTCGGGAGGCTGAACTGAGTCCGGCCGGACGGCGTAGATTGCCTCGTCCACCACTCCCAGGCTCACCTCGGCACTCACGGGCTTGCCCTGCTCGTCCTGGGTGGTGAGGGTGTAGGTCACCTTGTCGTTAGGCCGATACTCCGGCTTGTCGGTCTCAACGGTTACCTTCAGGACCTTCTCGGTGGCGGGCACTGAAATGTTCTTGCTGGCTTCAAACAGTTGCTCATCTTTGACGAAGGTGACCCCTACGAAAAAGTTGGGCTCGTAGCGTTCTTCAATGGGGATGTCCACCGTCAGCGAAGACCCAGCAACGGGGTGCAGCGACCACGTATAGACCTGCTGGCCCTCGGTCGTGACCAGAACCTGGGCCCCAGGCTTGTGGGTCACAATCAAGATGTGGGCGGTCTCGCCCGGCCGATAGAAGCGCTTGTCGGGATAGATCTCTGGATGCTGGTACGCCACTCCGCGCGAGAGGTAGTCAGCGCCGGAAACGAACAGGAGTGTCTCGTGGGTCGCCTCGCGCCCGCGCGGGGCGCGGGCCGTGGCGCGCACCTCCAGCCGCGAGACGCTGGGCATGGTGTAGGAATAATGCGCCATCCCCTTGGCGTCGGTCGTCACGCTGGCCTGGCCCAGGGGCCGGCGGGTTGCCTGCTGCCACCAGCCCTGCGGCTCCTCGAAGCTGAGCTGCACGCTGGTCGAGACGGGTTGCAGGTCGTAATCCACCGTGCGGATGGTGATGTCCGCCTGGTCGCCCGCGTGATAGACGTAGCGGTTCGTGTCGAGCAGCACGACGATGGTGGAATACGTCACCAGCGCCGCGCGCCCTCCCAGGATCTCCCGGTTGCTGGCGTCGGTGACGTGCGCCTCGATGCGATACCGGTAGTCGCGCTTGTCCTCGTCAACTTCAGTGGGCACACTGATCCGCAACAGGCCCTCGGAGTCCAGTTGCCCGGAACCCTGGCTGATTTCCTGCCCGGCGTAATACCCATCGCCTTCACCGCCTTCCTCGCCTTCGTAGTCCTCGCTGCCCCAGAGCACCCGCCAGTAAGGGAAGTAGTAGCGCGCTTTGTAGATGGAGTACTTCACTCGGCCGTTCGCGACGGGCGCGCCGAAGTAGTAGCGCGCGTTGATGGTGGTCTGAATCGTTTCCCCCTGGAGGTAGCGCGCGCGGTCGGTGGAAACCGTGACTTCGAATTCCGGCTTCTTGTATTCCTCCACCTCGAAGCCGCCGTAAACCTCCTTTTCCCCGATGTGGGCCACGATGGAGTAGTTCCC
>Ga0315284_10007755_pt1 | contig 15318 bp, 15 predicted proteins | sample YL17G09_16_MG_FD_203696 | JGI IMG/M metagenome (GOLD analysis project Ga0315284, IMG submission 203696) | Sediment microbial communities from Yellowstone Lake, YNP, Wyoming, USA - YL17G09_16 | ecosystem: Environmental > Aquatic > Freshwater > Lake > Sediment | place: USA: Wyoming | collected... | reverse complement strand
TCACAGATGCATGGGGGTGTAGGTCGGTGGAACATCAGGGAGCTATCGATAGTTCTTAATCGCTCGCCTCCATGTCATCACTGGAGGAGATCATACGGCTCACTGAATTTTGTTCGGATATACTGTTAAGAACAAAGAGAGGGTGTCACGTTGCACCAGCGGAATTGAACGGAAAAAATTAGTAATAGTAATAGGGGGATGAACTTCCCATTATCATCGCCATAACGACAAATAAAAACAGCAACGCAACAACTATTTCCACAATGATGAACGCAATCACGGCTCCCATGCTGGTTGGTTTACTAGGAATTTCTCCTTTATTCATTTTCTGGGCAGTCGTGTATGCATCATAAAGCCCATACAAAAACACCAGCAGGCCGGGAATGAAAAATATCATGGAGCCGATAACAGTCCCTATAAGCACTCCAATTCCTTTTCCCATTTCCCCGTTATACACCTGGCCGGACCCGGTGAAAAAGAAGGAAAGAATCAATGCCACTCCCGCATTCTTCTCCTCGCGCACCGCTACCGGCTGCTGGGTATATACCGCTTGCTGGGCAGCGGGTTGCTGGAAGGTCTGCGTTGTCTGCACTGACGCACCGCAATGCTCACAGAATTTGCCTTCGGGTGTATTTTTTCCACAATTTGGACAGATGACGATAGTTCACACCACCTTTGATTCAGGTTAATCTCCCCGCGGAAATTAATTAATCTTTTGATACATCCGAAAAAAAGAGGACAAAAATAATCTGTATGGGTAATTTTTTACCGGCAACGAGGATTCATTCCTCATCTATAAATAACAGTTCGTAATTAAGTAAGATACAGGGATGGTCATCTCTTATGTTTGATACCATTAAATGCCGCTCATGCGGGGCAGAAAATAAAAAAAACAGTAAGTTTTGTGCACAATGCGGTCAGTTGATCTCCGGGCAGCTCTGCAGTAAATGCGGCCAGCCGGTACGAGCCGGAGCTGCGTTCTGTTCCGGTTGTGGTGCAAAAGCTGAAGCACCCGGCACGTTTGCAAGCGCTACCTACCCGGAAGAATTTCCCGATTTAAGCAAGTCAAATGTCTGGCAGAGGCGCCCCAATGATCTGGCTCACCGGTTCGAAGCAAGCAACCTCAATTCCTACTTCCTGGGCTTAACAAAGAAGATTACCGTCATGCAGGGAACCAAGGCGATCTTCTTACAGGGGGGAAAATACCAGGGAGACCTGCCCCCCGGGACCTACACTGCGGACAGTCTTATAGAGTTCTTAAAAACCCTCAACTTTTATGAGAAGACCACCATCATTCTTGTTGACGATGGCGATGTACCGGTTGATTTCTCCATCGGCGAGTTGCGGACTTCAGAGAATTTTGATGCCGGAGTCAAGGGCAGGATGGTTGTCAAAATTGACAAACCGATCCTCATGTTTGACAACCTGATGAAATCCAGGCCTCACCTCGAGATTATTGACCTGTTATCCAATATCAGGAATGAGCTCCTGAACGTTTTGCAGTCAAAAATCAAAGGCTACTCATTTGAAGACCTGTACGGGAACCTTGAACTCAGGAAAGAACTGCAACAGGACTTCGAGTTTAACCTGACTACCACGCTCTCCCGCTGGGGACTCCAGCTCATCCATCTCCCCTACTTCGATTATGATGAATCCTATTGGGAGGACATTATCCAGCAGCGCGGTGCGCTTTCACGGGAACTGATCGAGAAGCGCGAAAAGATGAAAAGAGAAGCAGAGATCGGGCTTCTCCCCTTCGAGCAACAGGTTGCCACCAAGGTAAAAGAAACCGAGATCAAGCGTGCAGACCAGATGATCGACCGTGAGCGGGAGAAGATCGAACTCAAGCGGTTCGAAGAGATTACCAAATTGTTCCGCGAACGACTTACCGATGACAAGATGAATGAATTCCAGAATGCCGAAGATCTCGAAAAATATATCTACAGTATTGACAAGGAACGGGTTTTCCGCCAGAATGATATGACGGATTTAAAGATCCTGTTTGATAATAACCGCCAGGACAAGGCATACGCCCGGCAACTCATGATCCAGCGCATCACCCAGCGCCACCAGCTGGATATGAAAGGGGAAGTGATTGAGGAAGATGTCAAAGGGCGGCGGACGGTTGATGATTATGATCTCGAGAAGCGTGGAAAAGTCAGCGGTCAGGACGTAAAAGAGGCTGAAGCAGGGATCGAGCTGCTGCGGAAGATGAAGGCAGCAAAACGGGAAGATGCAACGGGTTACCAGGCACTTGAACTTGAAAAAGTGCAGAAAGCCGCGGATATTGAAGCCCAGCGCCTGAAAGCCCGGTCAACCGCAACCGATGAAGCGCAGATCTCTATGGCAGAAGGAAAGGCCGGCGATCAGCTGACCGAGATCGTAAAGATGAAGCAGGCAAAGGCCCTTACCGAAGAGCAGATGATGGCGCTCTCGGCAAAGGATAGTGCCGCTGTTGCGGCTGCCCTCAAAGAAAAATACGGCTCTGATCAGGTCAAGGCCATGTATGAGCAGAGGATGAAGGACCAGGAAGCCTATGTCCAGCGCATGCAGCAGATGGAGGAACGCTCCATGGACCGCATGGAGAGGGTCCATCACAAGTCATTAGAAGAGATGGGGCAGACTGCATCCACCCGGGCAGAACCTGGTGCCGTCCCCGGCACAACGGTTGTTACCGGGGGTGGGGGCGGATACGGGGGCCCGGTTGTTGTTGGCAGCGGGCCTGTGCAGACCCAGCCGCATCACGGCCAGCCGCAGGGAAAGGTAATCCTGTGCAGGAAGTGCAATGCCGAACTCGAACCAACGGAGAGGTTCTGCAATACCTGCGGTGAAAAAGTCCAGCCGTAATCTGTTCTTTTTTTTTATTCGGCCACACCAGATCTTAAAAAAACCCAGTGAAACACCTGGTTATAGGGCGTTTGTAGGAAAATGCATCATCGCAGGATCTTCTTGGTTCATAGTAAACATCGAATGTTCCAATGTTAATTTTTGTGACGATCAGGAGCAAAAAATCGTACTCCCGGGGCCTGAAGAGAGGGAAAAAAGAAAGGTATTATATGACTTTAGAATGATAGACCAGATAATCACGTGTAATCATCAGATCTGGGGAGAATGTTAATGAAATTGCGAAGTATGAGTATTGGAATGGTGCTGTTTCTCATTATCGGGATCCAGATCGTTTCTGCCGTTACGGTATCGAACCCGGTGATCAACCCAACCGGAGATCTTACCTCAGGGACAAATGTCAGTGTGTCATTTAAAATTGATATGACCCCCTCGGGAAGCGAGACGTTTCCCAAGGACAACACGCTTCAGATCTTCACGGATCTGAACAATCCAAAATGGGCAGCTACGCTGATCAGGGATGGTATCGAGCATCCGGTACCGCAGGAGGTCGGTCACAGTATCTATATGAGCGGCTGGATACTTTCCTATCCTTCATCCGTGCAGGAATCCATCCGTGTAACCCTTGAAGGTTCCGTGCCATCAGTGACAAAATCAATGAATAAGACCATGGTCCTTGTCCAGGAACTTGACGGACGCAACACGGTGATACCAGCATCTGTTGTCACCCGTGAACGCATGATTGTTAATCCAACGGATATCAACCAGAATCTGGCAGTGCGGGAGGCAGATTTAAGGCTCTTCCGTCTCCACATCGACAACAGGTCCCAGATGGGAATAAACACATCGGCAGCCGAACAGAAATTCATGGCCGCACAAGTGGCTGTCCAGACCGCAAGAAATGCAAATTTTGACACATCTCAGGCCGCCCTCAATAATGTAACCGGGCTGATCGATGAGGGTGAGAAACTCCTTGAGAAGGCATGGGCAGAAAAAGAATTAGAGACTGCACAGGCCCCGATCACAAAAACCAATGACCTCATCACCTACTTCAAAGTCAACCGGAGCATTTCCAGTGATCCCCGACTTGCGATTGTGATCGCCAGGAAAGAGAGTGCAGAGCAATATCTGTCATCTGCAAAAGATCTTCACTTCATGGGCAACTATGCGTTTTCCCGGCAGAAGGCAAAAGAAGCATTTGATAAAGGAAATGAGTCATTAACTGATGCCATAAACTTCAAACTCGAGCTTACCAAAACAGGAGGAGGCACAAGCTGGCTGAATACAACAACCCTGATTATTGTGGGGGTTATTGTGGTAATTGTTGCAATTGCAGGTTACTTCCTCCTGCGAAATAAAAACCGCTGGGAAGATTATTAACCATTTTTTTGTAAGGTTACCTTTTTTTTTGATTTCTGACCACGCTGACCGGTGTCGTCATTTTCTGAGAGCTCATGGTGAAGAGATCCTGATTGAAGATTAATTACATTGTATGTTTTTTCCTTTGGATCGCGTACGGTATTCACTTTCACTCCGCCCGGTGAGGTGTTTAAAGGCATAGTGTTTCAACAAGGTATGTGGGGAGGATGAAAACCCCTCAGAAGAGTCAGGTGCAAGATCAGCTCGCACTTCGCCCCTCCCGACCTCTCAGAAACCTTAGAGAACCCAAAAAAACCCCTAAAAAATCCACACTCTCTTTTTGCTTTTTTCCGGGTGCACCTGATACGTCGGTGCATCCTGTCACATATCATAATATATTTTAGGATCATTTCTCTAATGTCTGCTATGTCTCTTCGCTCGCTCAATCTTCCCGGGGTTGGAACAAAATATGAATTTGAAACCGATAAGGGTGACACGGTTGCAATTTTTTTCACAAAAACAGGAACTATCCAGATGTATACTCTCCAGAAGGACTGCCACACACCGAGTGCCGCGGAGATGACCCCTGTCGAGGCACGAAGGCTGGGTAACATTCTTACCGGTGCGATCATTGAGGCAGACCAGGAAAGTGTCGAGATCGCGTTCTCGGCACTTGCCGACCTTCGGGTTACCATCCATTCATTCCTCATCCCCAAAACCATTGCCGGAAGAACTATCGAAGACCTTCAGATCAGGGCAAAGACCGGCGCAACAGTAATCGCAGTCTGCCGGCATGACAGAAATATCGTCAACCCACCCCCCGCATTTGTCTTTGAGACCGGAGATGCGGCACTGGTTATAGGCGAGAGCGACCAGATAAGAATGTTTGAGCGCGAAATAATGGTGGAGTAATGGAAGGTATCGTCCTCGCGCTTTTCGTCTGCCTGCTCCTGGCACTCATCACCAAATACCTGTCGGTTCCGGCAATACCCTTCTATATCCTTGCCGGGGTATTGCTGGGAAAAGCCGGGCTCGGTATGGTTGCTTCAGATGAGATCAGCCACTTCTTCTCAGAGATGGGACTGATTTTTTTACTGTTCTTCATGGGTCTTGGACTGAAACCGGAACGGATTGCTGCGAACCGCTCGGCCGTCCTTATCAGTGGGATAATTGATCTTAATGTCAACATGATTATCGGTTTTGTCGGGGCATACCTGCTGGGGTTCTCGATCATCGAGTCGCTTATTGTTGCTTCTGCATTTTACATTTCGAGTACGGCGATGGCAATCACCTCGCTGATCGAAAACCGGAAGCTGATGCTCCGCGAAGCCGAGACAGTCATCTGGCTGATGGTCTTTGAAGATCTCATCCTGATCATCTTTTTGGCCATCCTTTCAGCCGGTAACCAGAACCTGATAGTCTTCCTTGCAAAGGTGCTCGGTGTTCTTGCAGTTCTCTATGCGTTAGCCCTTTATGGGAAGGAATTTCTCATCTCGATTCTTGACCGTGATGACGAGCTTCCCATCCTCTTTACGTTTGCTGCCGTGCTCACGACTGCATCATTCTCCATGTATCTGGGTGTACCCGAAACAATGATGGTGATTGCCCTGGGTGTTGCATTCGCAACCACGGACCCGGATGCCTTCGAGCAGCACGCCCGCCCGTTCAAGGACGTTTTTTTAGTTGTTTTTTTCGTTTTCTTTGGGGTCACTATTGACTTTTCGGGGGGAGTGAACTGGTACATGATCACGATCATATGCCTCCTTGCCATTGTGAGCAAGCTGATATCCGGCATACTGACCGGACTATTCATTCATGGCTCGGTGCTATCGGGCCTGGAAATCTGGGGAAACACGATTGGCAGGGGAGAATTTTCTATCGCTATTGCCGTTCTTTATGGGTCGTCGCTTGTCGGAACAACGATTGCAGCGATGGTTATCGTGACATCGATTATTGGATCCTTTACTGCAAAATACAGCACATCGTTACGAAGAGGGATCATGCACTTTGGACGGAAAAAATCCCCTCCACACCGGGTGCATCCGGGTCGTTAACTGCTATTCTATCAGCACAAGCCCGATCGAGTGGATATCGGAATGCGTGATCTTCCCATACTCCATATCCTTGCACGGGATCGTCTCAAGGTTCCAGCCAGCATTTTTTGCGGTTGCGAACACGTCCATACCCGCCGCTTCCATGCTCGGGCGTACCTTATCCATATGCCTGCATTTACGGCGCATGCTCTCATCCACCACTCCCGGGGCTTCCTCAGCAACGCAGTGCTGGTGCTCGCAGTATATACAGGGATAACCGCCAAAGCTGAATGCCTTGTAAAACCCATCATAGAAAGCGGTCTTTTCGAGCATGTGCATTGTTCCGTTCACCCAGAGTATCAGATCCCTGAACCATTCATGGAAGTCATCCGGAATATCCTCAGGGCCAAACGTTCCCCGCCCGGGCACCCCGTCGAACCGAAGCAGCAACCCGGTGGAGTACTCATCTACCATACGGCGGGTTTCATCTGGTGACGGGGCATAGGGAGGACAACCGAAATGCTTGCCATATCCCTTGCAGCCATACCGGCATTTGAACCGGACCCATTGTGATACAATAATTTTTTCCGGTGTTATTACCTGGACTTTCACACCCTTTCCGCAAGCAATTTCCGTGAGTTTTTCAATCTCAGCTGAAATATCCCTTGACACACACATCACCCATAGAGAATGGATGAGAACGGGAATCAATAAAGGTTTGTAGCCGGTTCATCATGCTAACCATGAATGCCGCTTTGAGATTATTGAACTGTCTGATGCAGGACTCTACGGGTAAGGCAGACTAAAAAACCACCTGTTGAATCTCTGGGATGCGTCGGGGATACCCGGATATCCTCATAAAACTCCCTGCAGGACTTAACCTTTAGGGTCGTGCTTCGACCTGCATATTCTCAGATATGAAAGTGAATGCAGGGTGAAGGGAAGGCAGGTTTATCCCTGAGGATCATCCATGTTGCCCCGCACTTCAATGATCCGCTGCACAACGAACCGCGAACTGCAGAGATTTTCGTCAGCGTATTTCCCGATGCGGACAATCTCCGGTCTCATCCCGCGTTCAGTGAGCTGCTGGTGCAGTTTTGTCTCATCGAAATGCTGGTTGAATCCTATGGTAATTACCGCGGGCTGGATCTCTTGTATCGGGCGGAACATGTCAGTCTTATCGCCAAGGATTGCATGAGACACGGGTTTAAGGGCGGCAACCATCTGGAGCCGGTGCTCTTCAGGAATGACCGGACGGGGTTTGTGTCTGACGTTTGCGTCCCGTGCAACGATCACCCAGAGTTCGTCACCTAATTTTTTTGATTCCTCAAGGTAGTAGAGATGACCCGGGTGCAGGATGTCAAACGTGCCGGTGGCAACAATCCTGCGGAGGCTCATGCGATCACCTCGAGCTCGCAAGGCTCCCCGTCTGCGCCAAAGCACTGCCAGTCGCCTGTGCGATACGGGTAGCCGATGATGAGGTGGAACCGCCCGGCCCGGGGGAAGAAATGAACATCTGCATTCGAAGGGCGGAGTACACCGTTCGGGTGGCTGTGGGCACTGCCTGCAAGATGGGTGTCAAGCGGCATCATGTCAAAGAAGACCGATGCAGAGTCTTCACCGGTGATGGTGCCGGGGACCATGTTCAGCTCCTCGATCACCCCGTTGTTTTCCCGGAGAAGTGCCACGAACTCGTTGGGGTGGGAGCCCCGCCCCAGTTCAAGGAGCAGCAGGAGAAGTTCATTTTTGATTCCGCGGATGTTCATGGTTTTAGTGCCTGGCACGCTTGCACGGGCGTTGTACCGATCATATGCGTGCTGCTGGTCAAAAAATGCTCGGAAAAAATGGGGGAAAAACCGGACTTACGATTCAACCCGTGCAAGCTCCTCACTCAGGTCCAGTGAGAGATCGACTCCGGCAAACGCTCCGCTTGTCGGAAGGAGCATCTCAAATGCCGGTGTTATGTCATACTCCGCCGTTGCGTTTGCCGGTACCGCAAAATCGAGGATGTGACCCCCGGTCTGCCCGTCATCGCTGAGGAAATGGAGATGGTAGCCCGCGACATTGAGTCCTTTGAAAAAGACCGGTGTATAGAACCCGACTACAGTGCCGGTGGTATCTGCGTACGTGTACACCGACTGGTTCTTTGCCGCATCCGTGAGCGTGGAATAGGGCTTCTGCTGCGCAGGTATCGCCCGCACCTGCATGTGAGGAAATGTGCCATGCATCCGTACCGCGTAGATCATGTTCTGCGAGGGTAAACGGGCGCTCATAGCCGTGGAGAACACGGAGAAGTTCATGGGCCGATTGGTGGTTACTGAAAAGTCGCGATTGAAGTGAGTTACCGTGGCAAACGGTGTGGTGGCGTTGTCCATGACCACGTATACCCTGCCGTCAGCTTTTGCCTGGTACACCTTCCCGTCAAGCACGATCATCTCTCCTTCGAGTGCATCGAACGTGCCGATACCGAAATCCCCGTGTTTTTTCAGTTCGCTGATCGGCTGGACGCCATCGTACACTCCCTGCATAAGGGCATCGATGGTCGATACCTGGTAGAGGGTCTCGCGATCTTCAGGTACTGCAGAAGCGGCCGGAAGTCTGGTAAATGTGGTGTAGACCGTTGCACCGAAGAAGACGAGCACTATCGCAAGACCGATGCCAAGGAAAAATTTTGTGTCCATGACCGTAGCCGGAGAATTATTTCCTGCCGGTTACCTTGATGACGTGGTAGCCGAACTGGGTCTTGACCGGGCCTACAACCTTGCCGGTATCGTTCTCGAATGCAACTTTTTCAAACTCCGGCACCATCTGCCCTTTGCCAAACCAGCCGAGGTCTCCGCCGTTTTTACCTGAGGGGCAGGACGAGAACCTGCGGGCAACTTTATCGAATTCTTCTCCATCTGCGAGTCGTTTGAGTATCTGGTTTGCCTGTTCTTCGGTTTTGACGAGGATGTGAGATGCACGTGCCTGTAGAGCCATGTATAGAAATGAGGGAGTGATGGGATAAAAGGGTGATGAACAGGACTTAAAAAACAGATAACGCCCCTCACTGATCGGTGTGGATTTCTGACCCCGTTCGTTTGATCTCCTTTACTACATATTCACGAGCCTTTGCGTACACCGGCACCAGCAAATCCGAGAGATCTTTATTCCCGATTTTGAACCGTGATGGTCCAAGCCGTTTGAGTGCTGCCGCTTCCAGCTCGGGTTTTTTATGCAGGAAAATCGGGAAGGTGTCAAGAGTCTCTCCGGCATCCCAGAAAGTGTCTATGCATTCGGAAAGCCGGGGCCCGATAGATCTTTTTGGCTCGTGAACCGAACTATGGGCAGGATCTGGTTCTTTCACCACTTCCTCCGTATCAACGCTGCCCCGCCGTTTCCGGAGATCTTCAAGAACCGCTTCACGATCCCGCCCTCGAAGGGTGAAGATGAGGAACGGGTCACGATCGAACTGCTCTGCGAGAATGTAATAGACTGCGGCAATATGCTTGCAGGGATTTGCAGAGTCCGGGCAGCTGCAATCGGTCTTGATCTCTCTGTGTGTGGACGGCAGGAAGGTCAGTTTGACCCCGGCAAAGACGGTCTCAATCTCCTTTGGGATCTCTCCTCCCAAGAGCATTGCGGCAAAAAGCGCCTGCGAAGAGAGGGCATCGAAGATCCCGTCCCACTGCTGGTCGGTGAACCGGGTGAAGGTGATCGTGATACTGTACGGTTTGGGCCTGGTTCCCTGCACCTCCGCATGGACTATGGCATCGTGGATGGAGATCTTTATGACCTGCCCCTTTCGGGCGTAGGACCTTCCCCGCTGGAGGCGCGAACCGATCCCGATCTGTTCCAGGGCACCTATAAACCGTTTTGACCACCACGTCTCCCCGATATCGCCCTTTTTGCTCCGGGCCGCAATCCCGTCTTTGACCTTTATCGGATTGGCCGGCGGATAGTAATGTCCCCAGTAGGTCATATCGCTACACCTCCTGTGGCACTTTTCCTGAGCGAGAGCAGTTCACGGAGATCTTCAGTTGAAAGGCCGGTGATCCAGTCTTCTCCTGTGCCGATGATGCTGCCTGCCAGTGCCCGTTTTTCCTCAAGCACGGTATCGATCTTCTCCTCAAGCGTGCCCCCGGCAATCATGAGATGTACCTCCACGTTCTTTGACTGCCCGATCCGGAATGCCCGATCTGTTGCCTGATCCTCAACAGCCGGGTTCCACCAGCGGTCGATATGGAAGACATGGTTTGCCGCTGTCAGGTTCAGCCCGGTGCCGCCGGCTTTTAGGGACAGGATAAAGATTTTCGGTCCTTTCTTCTCAGAAAACCGCTCCACCATCTCATCCCGGTCCTCCCGTTTTGTCTTCCCGTGCAGGAAGAGGACTTCGGTTGAAAACACTGTTTCAAGATAGGGTCTGAGTATCTCGCCAAACGATGCAAACTGGGTAAAGATAAGCGCACGTTCGCCATTTGCGAGCACTTCATCCAGAACCTCGCAGAGCCTTTCTAATTTTCCTGACCGGGTTGCAAGATTGCTTCCGTCATTGAGAAAGAGGGACGGGTGGTTGCAGATCTGTTTTAACCGCATCAGGGTGATAAGGACTGCACCTCTCCGTGCAACTCCCTTGAGGGGGGAGAGCTTTTCGAGCATATCCTGCACTGCTGCTTCGTATAGGGAGACCTGCTCTTTTGTGAGCGGGCAGAACTCCTTTACGATCATTTTTTCCGGAAGATCGCTGATGATCTGGCGGTCGGTTTTGACCCTCCGCAGGAGGAACGGCCGGATGATCTTTTTTAAGGCGAGTGCCCGTGTGGTATCGTGCTGCCGCTCGATGGGGGTTGCGAACTGTTTCTGGAAGGCAGCTGCAGTTCCCAGGTAGCCGGGATTTAAGAAATCCATGATCGACCAGAGTTCAGAGAGCCGGTTTTCTACGGGAGTGCCGGTGAGAACAATCCTGCTTCCGGCGGGTAGTTTCCTGACCGCCCGGGCCTGTTTTGTTGCATGGTTCTTGATGTTCTGGGCTTCATCGAGAACGACACAGTCCCATGGGTGCGACGAGAGGAGTTCTTCGTCCCGCTGCACGGTCTGGTATGGGGTGATTACAAGGTCGTTTTGTTCCCGCTCGCGGTCAAACGGGTCGCCGGAAGACCGGTCCGCACCGTGGTGGACGTACACCTTGAGGGAGGGTGCAAACCGGTGGAGCTCGCGAATCCAGTTGCCGATGATCGACATCGGACAGACAAGCAGCGTGCTTTTCTGCTTGCGGCCTTCGTTTTTCCGGATTGTCAGGTACGCGATGACCTGCACGGTCTTTCCAAGTCCCATGTCGTCGGCAAGGCAGGCACCCATACCGGATTTCGTGAGCATCGAAAGCCATGCGATCCCATTTTCCTGGTACGGGCGTAAGGTTCCGGTAAATATTGCCGGCAGTGTAACCGGCGCCGGTGCCTCCACGGATACAAGCTGTTTGAGGAACTCCTTCAATTTTCCCTCTGATATCACGGTGGTGAGGGGGAGGTCTTCATCCGCCGGGCCTCCCAGTGTGAGGGTGAGTGCATCGGCAAGGGACATCTCCTGGTCCGGGTATTCCTTTTTGAATGCGCTGATGACCCGTTGCACTTCATCGGGATCGAAGACCACCCATCTCCCCCGGACTTTCATGAGCGGGAGTTTCCGGCTTGTGAGCTGTTCTAACTCTTCCAGTGACAGTTCTTCGTCGCCAATCGCGATCTTCCAGTCAAACGAGAGGATGCTCTTTAACGAAAATGCACCGCTGCCCTTGCCTTTTTTGGGAGTCTGGCCTTTTAATTTCATCCTGATCGACGGGCGCTGGCGGCCATGCTGCCACCATGAGGGCAGCAGGACAGAACAACCGAGTTCCCTTAAAAGGGGGGCGGTTTCAGAAAGGAACCCATAGACCTGTTCCGGGGGGAGGGTGATACCGTCGGGTCGTGCTTTTTTTAAGGCTTCCCGGATCGGGGGATAGACTTTGGCTGCGGTCCCAAGGTCATAGAGCATCCGCTCCTGCGGGTGGCCGGTCTCTTTGCTGACCAATCGGGCAACTGCTTTGGATCGCCCCGACCAGACCTCGCCGGCAGGGACAAGCAGCGTGGGATCATCTTTTGATTGCAGGAAGAAGCCGACATTCCAGGCCATCTCGTCTTCATCTGGTTCCTGCACGGTGAAACAGGTGGTACAGCGATCCCCGCTTTGTGCAAGTTTCGGGCCGGCAAGCCATGAGGTTATCTCATTTACCGATGGCGTCCCTTTGGGAAAAGAGTCATCTTTTCCCATGAGAGAACGGTAAAAACGCTCATCCACCGGCAGGTCTTTCTCTCGTTCCGTGTCCTGCCCGACGTGGCTTTCCCGTATCGCAGCGGTTACGAGACCATTGACTGCCTCATCCAGAAAAAGTCTGACCGGTTCAGCGGTAATTGTCCCCCGGGGCACATCATCGAGATGCGCCCATATGAGGGGCGGCATGGCGGAGGTGAGTTCAGTCAGGCGCAGGTTATCCTCATCCGGGAGGCGCGGGTGCCAGGTCCCGGTGAGCATATTCTTTTTTGCAGCCCGGATATCCGGTGCATACCTGCCCCGGGCAACGATCTCGCAGGCAAAGAGTGCGACAACTCCCCATGCCCGGAGTGTCGCGCCCCACAGGTACTCCCCTCTGCTGCTGTCTTTGGAGAGGAGAAACGGGACAGCTGAAGATACCGGAATCCTGACGACCGGGATCTCCCATGCGTGAAGGACGACCGTGTTTTTTTCCCGTAAATGACCGGCACGTACCCGCACTTCCGGTGAGGGTTCAGGTGCCTGACCCGTTGTCGGCAGCCACAGCACCAGAGTATCTTCGATGACAGGCACCTGTCCTGGCAAACCGGTCAGGATTTTTTTCAGGGAAGCTGCCGGCAGAGCGAACGGGTGTGGGGATAGTTTTGGGGTTGCAGGTCTCCGCCCGCGTCTCTTTGCCGCCGGGCCGTACGGTTTTTCACCCCAGAAGAAGAATGAACCATCAGAAGTTACCGATCCATGAATCACCGGGGTGGTGCTTACCGGTTGGCAGACCGCGGGCAAAGGAGGAGTACTGGTTTTTTCAGGCTGCATCAGAGATTACCGTATGTTTTTAAAATGTTCAGTATTCGTGCAGGGCCGGAAAATGGCATAAGGCAACACACCTCCAAAGGAACTTTTACCCCTTGGTACGGGCGGGTACCTGCGGACAGGATTTTTCTTCAGCTGCCTGTGCATCATCCTCTCTTCCCAGATCCCGGTATGCCCGTATGAGCAGCGGATAGCACTTCACATCCGGAATGCCGCGCCGGAACATCTTCTCGCAGATGCCAACAACCCGTTTTGGAAAGCCCGATACGAGGAGAAATCGTGCTGAAAAGAGTAAAACGTCATCTGCGCAAAGACCCGATCTCCCTGCACATTCGATCAGTGCGAGACCCCCTTTCACATCCTTTTTCATCAGGTGACCATAGGCATCCAGCAGGTACGTGGCAGAAGAGATCTTTTTTGATTCCAGGACTGGTCTGAGCACAAGCAGATCGTCCATACGGTTGAGTGTGCAGGCGAGTTCGAACAGGGATGTATATTGTTTGAGGAGGTGCCCGGTTTTCAATAGCCCGAGCAGGTACTCAAATGCCTCGCTCTCACGGCCGGATTCAAGAAGGGCATTTACCTTCAGATTTTCGGGCTCTTCAGAACCGGGGGTAATGATTGCGGGCTGTCCGGCAGGAGCGGGTGCATCGTTACACCCGGACTCATCTGTCATCTGTCCCGGTTCTTTTTTTTTAAGTGGCCCGTGCTCTTTCCGGTTGGAAACCGGGATCATCGACCGGATCTTATCGTACTTCCCTCGCGGCCGATCGGAGTCAAGCAGATCGAGCACGTCTGAAATCAGGTTATTATCCCCGTCGGATTGTTCCTGCAGTGTGCGGATCAGGTCCGGTGCCGCTTTTGCCGGGTTTAAAGACCAGCGCTGCAGGGTCTCAAGAACGAGCATCTCTCTACCGGTTTTACGGATCTCATCCAGAGCCGGGTGTATGGTCTCCGACATCACCGAACCGCTGATCGAACCACCCGTATTCAGGATCTCTTCTGCGGCTTTTATCATGCCTGAAGAGATCGCAGCAATTACCGGGAATGCCGGAAGACTATTCTTAAATCCGTGTGCAACCGCTTCTGCGTTCATGTAGTTCGAGAGATTGCTGAGGTAAGTCCTAAAACCGGTGATGAGAGCAATGATCTCAGCTTCCCTGCCTTGCCTGATCTCAAACGTAAAGAGAAATCCGATTCCCTCGATTTGCTCCATGAAGGGGAGAACTCCAAAAAGGGTCTCTCTCTTAAACAGGCTGAACCGATCTTTTTTGGAAACGTGCTCATCGATACCATATTGGCTGAGCAACCGCTTCCACATAGTAGTGAATTTTTTCCTCTCGTTTCTGCGCCCATACGCAATCAGGGCACATAACTGCCGGACGGATGAGATTGCCGAGTCACGCTGGATGACGTCATCCAGCAATCGTTCAGCTTTTTCAGGCTCGCCGTTCAGCATGCGGTGCCGGGCCTCGCGGAGGGAAAAGATTGAACTGTTTGTCATGAACGTGTAGGACAAATCCGTTCCGATTGCACAATCCCGATCATCGATCGCATCGTATAATGCATCGAGAGCGAGCACGGAGCTGCGATCGTCAGGATAATTCTCCAGATTTTTTTCTACAGCAGTGATAATATCCTCAATCATCTTTTCAGGTAACTGATCCCCGATGAGATCAAACCCTATAGAGAAGAATTCGATATTGCGAGGTTTGCTGAAATAGGAAGCCATTGGTATTGATCGTGTTTTTCCCGCACAATAATGTAACGATTTTATCCGTGCCACCTCCCGTCATTTTGAACAGGCCAGCCCAACGTTTTTCTCCCTTCCGGTCCAGTATTCCTTATGGCAAAAGGCAGTTTCTGGCCGGGTGCGGTTGTCGGATTTATCCTCATGGTACTCCTTGGAGGGGCGCTTCCCGTTCTTGGGCCGGTTATCGGCGGGCTTGTTGCCGGGTTGATAGCAAAAGGGGGCATGTGGAACGGTGCG
>Ga0315284_10007750_pt1 | contig 15323 bp, 12 predicted proteins | sample YL17G09_16_MG_FD_203696 | JGI IMG/M metagenome (GOLD analysis project Ga0315284, IMG submission 203696) | Sediment microbial communities from Yellowstone Lake, YNP, Wyoming, USA - YL17G09_16 | ecosystem: Environmental > Aquatic > Freshwater > Lake > Sediment | place: USA: Wyoming | collected... | reverse complement strand
TGTTAGGAAGCTCCGGGTCAGCTTGAAGGCGTCGCGTCATGGCGATAAAGTCGGCTTTGCCTTCCCGCAGGACTCTTTCCCCCATCTCCGGGTCGAGTTTTCCTACCACCATGACCGGGATGGATACTACTTCTTTGATGCCTGCCGCCAGGTTCACGTTAGCCCCCGCCCCCCGCTGGCTCGCGTTATATTGCCGGGGGAAGTGCTCTATGGAGATGACCGGCTCCGGATAGAAAAGCAGGTCCGGCAGGTACGCGCCGACGTGATATCCCAGCCAGTGACTACGGATGTGGAGGGCATCGGCGCCGGCTTCCTGCAATAACCTCGCGGTTTTCAGACTCTCCTCGACGGTCAGGCATTTCTCGTCCGCGATGCCGGCAACCTGCCCGATTTCGATGGCATTGATGCAGACGGACACCGGGAAGTCCTGCCCCAGGCGCTTTTTGATTTCCTTGATGATGGTCGTCACGATGCGCGCGCGGTTGGTCTGGTTCCCGCCGTAGGCGTCTTTCCGCCGGTTCCAGAACGGAGAAAGAAAGTTATGCAGCAGGTGGCTGCTGGCGGCATTGATATCCACGCCGTCGAACCCGGCTTTCTGGGCGCGTAAGGCGGCGCTGGCGAACTTGTCGATGATTATCTCGATTTCCGGTATGGTGAGCTCCCGGGGCATCTCGTTATGAAAGTCGTTTTCGGATTTCATCGTTACCCGCGAGGCGGCTATCGGCGGGCCGGTAAAGGGCGGATTCGGGTCGGCGAACAGCTTCGCCTGCCAGGGACCGTCGTGGTTCATCTGCATGAACGTGGGGCAGCCGTGTTTATGGATAATCCCGGCCAGTTCGCTCAAGCCCTCAATGTATTTGTCGTCGTCGATACGGTAGCGTGCCCGCCACCGCACACCGGCCGGGTAATCGATAACGGGGGACTCTACTATCAATAGCCCCACCCCACCCCGCGCCAGCGACTCGTAAAACGCCAGCATAGCCCCGTTCATGTGGGTTTCATCCTCGTGTGCCATGAACGTCCCCGCGCCCGTCTTTACGATACGGTTCCTCGTTTTTACCGACCCTATCTGGCCGGGTTCCATCAGCTTCTCGAATTTAGCGTTAGCCATATGAACTTTCTCCTGTCAGGGAAGGCTGGTTGTAATTATACATCTTCTACTGGCACTCGTACGCTCCGATATCGTATCCCGCACCGCGCGGTCTTGACCTGCCGAGGTAATCATCTTTGACCTCGCTGATAGCCACCCCCGCATTTACGCATGGTGAATTTATCGGGGTTACAAAATCCTCAATATCCGGCAGAACGCTATTATTAAGTCCATCGGCCAGTTTGAAAGATATATCATCGATATAGAACGTTCCTCCGGCGGGCAGCGAATTACCGAGATACCACGTTATTCGGGCATCGCTGGCGGCTTGACTGGTATAGAAAAATACGTGATAGGTTTGCCAGTCCGTGGTTATTACGGGACTACCGCCTACTTGCCGTGAATCATATGCCGTGAACGGCGGCCCCATCTGTGTAAAACCAATATCCTGCATTCTGAATGGGCGGCTGGCTTTTGCCTTAAACGACAGGACATACCATTTGTTGCTCTCGATGGGCATACCGGCGGTATTATGCAATTGTATGCTTGAGAAAACACTACCGCCCGTGTTTGAAATAACTTTTAATCCTGCGGGTGCCGTAGCATACTCCCCGGCAGATGTCGTCCTGCCAAAGCTTCCCATTGCCCCCGTAGCGGAGTCAAAGTAGCAGTCCCACCCGGCGGCATTATTGTTGAACGATGAATTAGACATCAGCTCATTACCGGACGTAGTGAATTCAACGCTGTCATTGAAGTTTTCAATTCCTTTCAACAGAGGATTGGCGTAGATTGAATGCATATCCTGCCCGGACGCAGTTCTCCAGTCATCGATATTGTCATATTTAACGCCTCTATAGATAAACGGCCCTGAAGGTATCATGGAATAAAACAGGTTATAGTCTGATGTGAATTCGGCTGGCGGCGGATTCGGATCATCAGCATCCCATCTAGTATCGTTTATAAATGCAACATTGGGGTTATAAGAAACACACAGATTGTTGAATAATTTATGCCCCGTGCTCTTACTGCCGTCTAAAGTCCTTATCAGGAAAAAGGAGCCGCCAGCTACGCGTGACAGGTGGAACATCGAATTATTGTACACGTAGGTATTATAATGCTTAGCATCACCATGCGATGTGCTTAGTATATCTATGAAACTGGCATATCCGCGATCAATAGTATAAAACAGCAGGTTGTTCCTGATGATGACATCATGTTCATCGGTATCAGCTCCGATAAGCATGGTGGACGTGTTGCTAACCTTATTGTTTTCAACGACGATATTGTAGCTTTTCCATCCTACATTGATACCGCGGCAATCATCGTAATACCCTTCCTCATTATAGACGGTATTGCCCCGGATTATTATATTGTAATCTGGATTGTTAGTAGTGGGAGGGCCGGTTTGTATCGCAACTTCCGCGTGATTATACACCAGGTTATTTTCCACCAGAAAGTCATGGCAGCCATCATCCATGGTTAAGCCCCCGCCCCATACGGTGCCTACCTGATTACCGCCATCCTTGACCGTACTGTTTCTAATGGTGATATTATAGGAAAAGGTGAAAGCGGCAATTCTGTTTCTGGTTCTATCCATAATTTTCTGGCCGTCGGCGGTGATGCCGTCGATGGTGATGTTATTGCAGTTATTTACATTAAGAGCCTCATAATCACGGTCTGCCAGCATATGGATATTGGAAACAGTAATGTATGATTTCCCGGATATATACAATCGCATGATTTTCGGTTGCACCCCGCTGCCGTAAGAAGACAATACAATATCATTGCCTGCGGAACCGCTCGATGGAAAACCCAGTCTCTCATTCCAGGTGGAACCGCATTTCAGCATGATTTTATCTCCGGGATTGTAACGCATCGCTTGTATTTTACTTAAAGTAGCCCAGGCGTCGGCATCGGATAGTCCGCTGGCGGTGTCACTGCCGCCGTTTTTCACATAGTAAGTCTTGCTGGTGGGGGTGGGTGACGGGGTGGGCGGTGGCACGGTAACCTGTGTCGGCGTTGGCGACGGCACTGAGGTTGTTATTTCTGGCGCAACTGTGGTTGTTGAAACAGGCGTAGTCTCGATAGGTGGCGTTGTCGCTTGTTTTTGACACCCTGAAAATAGCAGAACGCTTAACAAAATGAATATATGCGCCGCTAAAACCCCCCTTTTCATTTTGATTGTCCTGGTTTCCATTATCCGCCTCCGCCTGCGTTTCCGTTAATTCTTGGCTATATACTATCATTTTTTCATTAAAATTGCCTATAATTATTCACCAGTTATACAATTTTGCTATCGGCGCGCTCGATTGGTTAAAATGGGGTATTTCAACCGTGAAAGGAATATCCATGCTTAAATATACGGAAGGCTATTTGAAACTCGATGGAATCAATATTCATTATTACCGCACTGGCGGCGGTAAACCGCCCTTCATCCTTCTTCACGGCGCCACGGATAACGGCCTCTGCTGGACCCGGGTAGCGGAACTGCTCGCCGCGCAGTATGATGTCATCATGCCGGACGCCCAGGGGCATGGCCTATCGGCCAGGCTCGATGCGGCTTTTGCATCTAAAAGACATACAGAACAGGTGGTCGGGCTGGTCCGGGAACTCGGTTTAAAGAAGCCCTTCATCATGGGGCATTCCATGGGGGCCGGCACTGCGGTCGATATCGCCGTTGACTATCCTGCCCTGCCGAGGGCTATTATCCTTGAAGACCCCGCTTGGCGTACGCCGGAATCTATCGAATCTGAAAACGACCCGGAGAAAGTGAAGCAGCGGGAAGCCTTCATGAAGGCTTTGGCCGGGTATGGTAAACATACCCTTGAGGAAATTATCGCGGATGGACGGGCGGCCAATCCCCGCTGGTCGGAAGCGGAACTTGTCCCCTGGGCGAAAGCCAAGCTCCAGTTCGACCCCTCTCTATTCTCGAAGCCGATTCTGAATCAGCTCTCTTACGTCGACCTCGTGCCTAAAATAAAATGTCCTACCCTGCTTATCATTTCCGATGGCGGTTTAGTAACGGCGGAAACCGCGGAACACGCGTCCCGACTGTGGAAAAGTAGACGGCCTTTTAAGTCGGTCCGGATTAAGGGCGCTGGTCACAACATCCGCCGTGAGCAGTTCGAGGCGTTTAAAGACGCTCTTTTCAGCTTCCTGAAAACCTGTTGAAAAAAATGGTTCTGTTCGGTTTTGGTTGTTCATGTCATATCCGACCTTACTTTTTTGCCTCACCCCCTGGCCCCCTCTCCAAACACAGCAACGGATAGTTTCTAGTTATTCCGTTTGGAGAGGGGGGAGAGATTTTGAGAGGGGGCAGAGCCCCCTCTCTATCACACTCCCCTCTCCAGCCAGACAAAACGAAGGCTTTTAAGGAGCTATTGGCTGGAGAGGGGTAAGGGGTGAGGCAAGCACCGCAACCAAATGTAAACGGAACCAAAAAAATTAAGAGTGCTACCCCTTCTCCCTTCCCTCTTTACACTCCTTCTTCTCCGGCCCCGGCTGCCAGTTCGCGCAGCACGACGGCTTGACGGCGTGGATGGCACAGGTACTGATTCCCTCATCAAACTTTAGAAAGGCACAGGCGCCGTCTACGTGGCGTATCAGACGGTATTCCGAGTACTGCCAGCGCGAATCGTCGTAGAGTTTCTCCCAGTCGTTTACCGTAATCCCCAGGTAAGCCACAATCCGGTCTATGTCCATCGGAGTAACGAAAGCCTGGTGCTTCATGCAGCAGACGCCGCAGCGCCGGCATTCCATGACCTCCGCCTCTTTTTTCGGAATAGTTGATTTGTTCTTGGCTCGACTCATCTTAAAACCGCTTTTTCAGTTTCTCGCAGGCCGATTCCGGCGGCAGGATGCAGATGTTCTCGTCCTGCAGTATCTGGTAGTAAAACTGGTCGCTCGTCTCGATGGGCGAATACAGCAGCATGCCTCTGGGAGTTATCCGGGCGTGCGCCCAGAACTGATTTTTATCGAACCCGGAATATGTGCTCATGTTGAAGCTGACAAGATTCAGCTCGTCGATATAATCGAAAACTTTAAGCAGGCCGGCGGAAAAATCACGCAGGTCGGTCTCGGTCAGCTCCGCGATGGAAGCCTTACCCGGAAAAACCGCCAGCGTATCGGAGAGGCGTCCCCTGGGCACGAAGCCCGTCAGCCACTCCGTATTCCCGGTCTTACCGACGTACCTTTCGCCCGTCTTTTTCTCCTGCTCGAGCAGGTCGCTCCAGTAGTTCGTCCCCTTTTCTTTATAATATTTTTCCGAAGCCTCTAATATCTGTTTCTGGTAGGTCGTCGGGTAATAGCCGGCATTGCCCTGGAGGTGCGGGTGGACGAGGCTGCCGCCGGACGGCGGCATATAGTTCCAGGCTATGAAATGGTATTTCGCCGCGGGGTCGGCCATCTGGACGCTTTTGATGTATGATTGCGCCGCGGTTAGGGCGTTATGCACCGTCTCGATGTCGAATTCTTTCAGGGGAATAAAATGCCGGTCGGATATCACCACGACCACTCCGTAAACGTCGTAAGGGCCAGCGTTCGGGAAAGCTATAGCTTTACCCTGGCGAATGGTGCCCCCGAGGATAAGGTCGGGTGGGAATCCGGGCGTTATTTGTTCCACGAGCGGCAGGCAGAACGGGCAGGTCAACTCTTGAGACCTTTTTTCCAGTGCGGCCAGGTCCGGCTTGATAATGCGTTCCACCGAATACTGGACGATGCGGCAGGTCCGCCCGGTCAGCGGGTCGGCGCGGAACTCCAGCGGTATTTCCGACTCTGCAAACTGACCGGAACTGTCGCGTTTCATTATCCGCGAGGGCAATATCTCGCGTTTGAACTCGATTGGGCTGAATTTGGCTGATTTCATTAAATATCGTATTTCCTGATGTCATTCTGACCCCGATGCCATCGGGGGAAGAATCCGTCATCAAGAGGCAACGGATTCTTCGTCGTCCCGACTTTTTCGTGACTCCTCAGAATGACATTTAGTATTTCCCCAACCCTATTTAACGATGCTGCTTATCTGCTTGAACTTATCGCCTTTAGCTACCTTGAGCAGTTCGAACAGCGCCATCTCGGTGGTAGTGGGGCTGATGCCCGCCGCGCCCATCTTGAAAAGCGTCACCAGCTTATTCTCCGGGTCTCGGGAGGAAACGCCGTCGCTGACCACCTGCACTTCGTAGCCCGTCCGCGCCAGTGCCATCGCCGTCTGGTAGACGCAGATGTGCGCTTCAATGCCGGCGATTAATACCTGCTGGCGCTTTAGTGCCCCCAGCACCTCCCCGAACGACGCCGAGTCGCAGCAGCTGAAGCAGGCCTTTTCTACCGGCTTGATGTCCGGAATGAGCTCTTTTATCTCCGGTATGGTCGGGCCCAGCCCCCTGGGGTACTGCTCGGTGAGGATTATCGGAATCTCCAGCACCTGTATTCCCTTGATGAGTTTCACCACGTTGCGCAGGAGCTTTTCCTTATCGTGCATGACGGGGAATAGCCTCTCCTGGAAGTCGATAAGCAGCAGCACGGTATTTTCAATGTTGAGTGCCGACGGCGCATTCATTGTTTATTACCTCTTTATTCTGTCATTCTGACACCGATGCAATCGGGGGAAGAATCCGTATCAGTCCAACGTTTTAAGTATAAATTCTGATAAGGTGCGTGTCAAAACGGGACGGCACGGGGGAATTTCCCCGCTTGTGTGATAGAGGCTGTTCCGGGATTCTACACTGGATTAAATTAACGCTCCACCCTATACCGGCCGTAAAGTCCCCGCGAAGACCTGCCACGCCAGGGCGGACTTCGCTATCAGGCTCAGCAGGATATATACTCTCTCGCCGAAAAGGTAGTCGCGCCACGGTCCCACTTTCTTGTATTGCAGCACCATGTTGAGCGCGAAGCTGAAGAAAAACACGAAGAGCGTCGGCAGGATAACGTAGACGAAACCCGGCACTCCCCCTTCGGCTTTAGCCAGCGAGCCGAAGAAGTAGATGGCGATGGCTACCCACGGCGCCACTCCGGCGATGCAGCCGACGACATAGGATGTCCAGTTCGTTTTCTGTGTCGTCTGGTTGTGCACTTCCATAATCAGGCCGCAGAGGTTCATCACGCCGGTCAGGACGAAAGCCATGAGAAGCGCGCCGAGGTCGTACACGCCGCACAGCATTCCTATCAGCACTATCATCAGGGAGGCGCTTAGCGAATACTCGAACCAGCGGGCGTAGTTGATGCCCTTCTTCAGGTTGTTCACGTACCACCCGAATGTCCCCGGCGAAGCGATGGTGAAATGGGCGGCGGCGGATATCAGCAGGAATACTGCCACCATGATGCCGAAGGGCAGATTAACGAGTACGTTTGTCTCCGGCCAGAGCTTGCCCATTGACTGGTTGAAGGTCAGGAATGACGTCGTTATCGGTAATTTGAAGTCGTTGGTCAGGAGAATGATAAGTAACGCCTGGACGAGGTGCAGAAAGCCCATGAACATGTTGTAGAGACGCAGTCGATTGAATTGTGGCTCGTAACTCATCGGTACCCTCCTTCCGACGGGAAACTACTCTGTAACCTCATTGTATATACGGAATATTAAAATAGTCAATATACCCCACGACCTGAACGGGAGTCCAGGCCCTATTTACCCAACCCTTTTCCCACAGTTGTCATTGCGAGGAGCGCAGCGACGCGGCAATCTCTATTACCAGCACTGGAGATAACTTCGAGACTTTAGTTAGTCTATCGTTTCCTTTTCCAGACCGTGCCCTGCGGGGTATCTCACAAAGAAATACCAAGTTTCTTCATAAAGCTATCAAGTTCCTTCATAAGGCTATCAAGAGATTCTTCAGACTGAATATGTTTAATTATTGCGTTTGCTTTTGCCTTTGTATCTTCCAAGGTGACCCCAAGTTCAGCTAGTTTATTCCGTATCTCGTCAGCTCGTTGCCAGTTCTTTTCTTCCCGGCATTTTATGCGCTCTTCAGCAAGACGATTGATACGAGAATTAACCACGTCAGTTCTGTATGAAACGCTTGCGGTAGTTTTCCATAAAATAGTGACTGAGGCTTCCACATGGATGTTTTTTGGAATTTTGAGGCCTAGCACCTTTCGAGCTAGAGATACGAGAGTATTTTGAGCATTGTTTAAAATAATACCCTTATCCGCAGCTAGGTTAATATCTCGCGCTAGGTCAAAGAGAACAGCTAACGCTTGTGGTGTATTGAAGTCATCATCCATTGCCTCCATAAACTTTTGCTTATAAGGTTCGGCATCAAATGGAGTTACTGTTCCGTTTGCTTCATATCTAGAAGCCGTACGCTGTAATCTTTCCGCGCCGCTCTGCGCCGCTTCGATGGCTTCCTGAGTATAAGTCAGCGGGCTGCGGTAGTAAGAACTAAGGATAAAGACCCGCAATCCGTCGGCGGTGTATATTTTCAGGGCATCACGTATGGTTATCAAATTGCCCAGGCTCTTGCTCATCTTTTCCGCGCCCATCTGCATCAGGCCGTTATGCATCCAGTATTGCACGAACGGTTTTTTACCCGTGTAGCTCTCCGACTGCGCGATTTCGTTTTCATGGTGGGGAAAGACCACGTCCTGTCCCCCGCCGTGGATGTCTATCTGTTCGCCCAAGAATTTAATCGACATCGCGCTGCACTCGATATGCCAGCCCGGCCGGCCTTTTCCCCACGGGCTGTCCCAGGAGGGTTCGCCCGGCTTGGCTTCCTTCCAGAGGGCGAAGTCCATGGGGTCTTCCTTTTCCTCCGATGCTTCGACACGCGTCCCGGCCATCATCTGCTCCGGATTGCGCTTGGACAGCTTGCCGTAGTCGGACATCTTTCTCACCCGGAAGTAAACATTGCCCCCCACCGCGTAGGCGAAACCCTTATCAATCAGCCCCCGGGTCATGGTGACAATTTCCGGGATGGTCTCCGTGGCTTTCGGGGTATGGTGCGGCCGGAGAATATTCAGGGCATCCATGTCCTCGAAATATCTCTGGGTGTACTTTTCCGTGAGCTCTTTGACCGTAATGCCGAGTCGGTTGGCATGGTTGATGATGTTGTCCTCAACATCGGTAACGTTTTCGACGTGTTTTACTTTGTACCCGCGGAACTCCAGGTAGCGGCGGACGACGTCGAAAATGATGTAGCTCATGGCATGTCCGATATGCGAATCGGCGTAGGGATTGATGCCGCAGACATACATCGTCACCGTATCGCCATGAGGCTTTAACTCCTCTTTTTTACCGGATAACGTGTCAGTTATTTTCATCTTTTCCGCTTTCTATCAGAGCTACGGCGTAAGCCGCGATTCCCTTCTCCTGCCCGATGAAGCCCAGTCCGTTATTGGTGCTGGCCTTGACGCTGACCTTATCGATGTTAACGCCCAGCACCTGGCAAAGCGTCTGGCGCATATCATCGATGTACTCACGGAGCCGTGGCTTTTCCGCCACCACCGTGGCATCGACATTGCCCACCCGATATCCCTCCCATTCCAGCTTTTCCACTACCTGGTCGAGCAAAACGAGACTGGAAATGCCTTCATATTCCGGCTGGCCGGGCGGGAAATGCTGCCCGATATCACCCAGCGCCGCCGCCCCCAGCAGTGCTTCCATGACGGCGTGGGTGAGGACATCGGCATCGCTCCAGCCTTCCAGTCCTTTAGAAAAGGGTATCTCTACCCCTCCCAGCACCAGTTTCCTCCCCGCGACGAGGGGATGTACGTCATAGCCGATACCGATACGCATGTTGCCGCTCATATTATTTCAATAACGCTTCCGCCACGGCGAGGTCATCAGGGGCGGTTATTTTAATATTATCATAAGAGCCCATGTAGAGCTTAACTTTATAGCCGGCTTTCTCCACCAGCGCGGCATCGTCGGTAACGTCTCCGGTGGTGAATTTATAGGTGTTTTTGATGACATCATAGCGGAACACCTGCGGAGTCTGGACGGCCCTTAGATTTTGACGTGGGAGCGTCTGGCGCACTATCTCGTCGTCTTTCACGAGCTTGATAGTGTCGATTACCGGCACGGCCGCTATAGCGGCCCCGGTCTCTTTAGCCGCCTCCAGTCCCCGTTCGATAATGTCGACGGTCACCAGCGGTCGCGCGCCGTCATGGATGACTACCCAGGCGCCTTCCTTGAGTCTTTTCAGACCCTCCGCCACGGAGTCCTGCCGCCTTTTCCCCCCGAGGCAGATGTCCTTCACCTTTTCCCAGGACTTTTCCCCCGCCACCATCCGGCGGCAATCCTCGATGTTTTTGGAGTGCATGACGACAATAATATGGTCGATTTTCTTACAGCTCTGAAAGGTATCCAGCACGCGCGCCAGCACCGGGCGGCCGCCCAGCGGGGCGAACATTTTATCAACGCCGTTCATGCGCTGGCTGTCCCCCGCCGCCACGATTATCGCCGCGACTTTTCCTTCACTCATATTCAATCCTTACTATCTATATGTCATTCCCGCCCCGTATCGGAGTACGGGGTAAACTCCAGCGGGAATCCAGCCCCCTTGTAAATTTCCTCGCCCCACTGCGGGAGAGGACTAAGGTGAGGGGGACTTTCCATCACCCCGGGACTTCACCCTCACCTAACCTCTCCCCTCAAGGGAGAGGAATTTTAGCGTTTCGGCTGTCCCCCGCCGCCACGATGATGGCAGAGACTTTTTCACTACGCATTATTCTTAACCCATTCCAAACGCTTCTTTCCCTCAACAGTGAGTTGATAAGTTGCTCTGTCTATCCTATTCACCCAACCATGTTTTATATAATTACTTAAGCATCCTCGAACAGTATGCTGGTATTTTGGTCTAGGACCATATCTGATGTCTTCATCAAGTAATTTTGGTTTTATTAGATCAGTACCATCTTTTTTTATGTTTTGGTAGTCTTCCTCTATACGTATATAAATATCCTGCAACGTAGCTTGGTGACCGCTGCAATTCTCTAATGTCCCAAGTATGAGCCACTGCCAAGATATGTATTCTTCCACTGTCATATTTCCTCCTCCTTTTCCTTCCCTCCCCCTACCAGCCCCTTAAATACCGCCTCCCGCAACGTGCCCGCTATGATTATCTCCATATCCTTCGGGGGATTAATTTTCGCCCCGGTTTTAGGAATAATGCACCTTTTAAAGCCCAGTCGCGTCACTTCATTAAGTCTCCGGTCCATCTGGGCGGCGGGGCGCAACTCACCGCTTAAGCCCACCTCCCCAACCGCCGCCGTCTGCGGGGCTACCTCTGCATCGCGGTAACTGGAGGCAATCGCTAAAGCCATGCCCAGGTCCGCCGCCGGCTCGCCCACTTTCAGCCCGCCGGTAACGTTGACGATGATATCCTGGCTGCCCAGCTTTAGCCCCACACGCCGGGAAAGTACCGCCGTCACCAGGAGCAGGCGGTTAAAGTCCACACCATTGGCGGTGCGCCGCGGCTGCCCGAAACTGTTGGGTGTTGTCAAAGCCTGTATCTCTACTAAAAGCGGTCGGCTCCCCTCGATGACCGGCACCACCGCCGACCCTACGGTTTCCGTGCCGCGCTGGGATAAAAACGCCAGCGAGGGGTTGCCCACCTCCACCATGCCCTCCTCTTTCATCTCGAAAACGCCCACCTCGTTGGTGGAGCCGAAGCGGTTCTTCACGCAGCGCAGCAGCCGGTAGGCGCTGAAAGGCTCGCCTTCGAGGTAAAGAACCACATCGACGATATGTTCCAGGACGCGCGGCCCGGCGATAGCGCCTTCCTTGGTGACGTGTCCGCTGATAAAGACGGGCACGCCGCGCAGCTTGGCCCACTGCATCAACCTCATAGTGCAGTCCCGCACCTGGCTGATGCTGCCCGCCGCCGATTCCGCCCCGGGTATATAGACCGTCTGTATGGAGTCGATAACCACCAGCGCCGGCGATGTCTGTTCCACCTGGGCAATCACCGCGTCGAGGTCGGTCTCCGCCATGATGAAAAGCCCCCCGCCATCCAGCCCCAAACGCTCGGACCGGAGCTTTATCTGGTGCACCGTTTCTTCGCCGGTGACATAGACCACGCGGCGGCGCTCGTTAGCCATGGACGCCGCAGCCTGGAGCAATAGCGTTGATTTGCCAATGCCGGGGTCGCCGCTTATCAGCACCAGCGAGCCGGCTACCAGCCCGCCGCCGAGGACACGGTTGAACTCATCAAGGGGTAAAGGGGAGCGGTCGGCGGCTTCGATAGTTACTTCCGAAAGCTCCTGCGGGAGGGACGGCTGACCGGAGGGGCGTAAAGGGGAAACCTCGGCTCTGACCGTCATCTCGGTAAAGCTGTTCCACTGCTGGCAGTCCGGGCAGCGCCCGAGCCATTTCAGGCTCTCCTTGCCGCACTCTTTACAAACGTAAACGACTTTAGAGGAGGATTTGCTCACAGAAAGACTTTACTAGATTTAAAGTATTTAGGCAAGGGGAGCGCGCACTGTCATTGCGAGCCATCCCGACCGCAGTCGGGAGGCGCGGCAATCTCCCATAATGGAATTAATGGTTTTTACGGATTGCTTCGCTACGCTCGCAATGACAACAAAGAAAGAGGGGCTTGCGTCCCTCTCTAGAAACTCAAATTAGAGTAATATAGTAAAGTGTAGTATTGACCCTAATATTCTATAATAGCGATTACCTCGCCGGGTTTTACTACCTGGTCCTCTTTAACGCCCACCTCGGTTACCGTGCCGTCCACCGGTGATAGTATCGGGTTTTCCATTTTCATGGACTCCAGCACGCAGAGCACATCACCATCTTTGACTTTATCGCCGGCTTTCACTTCCACGCTGATAATTTTGCCCGCGATAGGAACTTCTACCGTTTCCCTGGCCAATTCTCAAGCTCCTTTCCCGGTACACTCTAAAAATATTAAGAGCGGTGGAGTTTTTTACTGCCACCGCCCTATTATACTAAAAGTCGGTTTTATAAGTCACTCTTCTGAAATGCGTCCTACTTTGCGCCGGCGCCTACCGCCACATTCGGCAGCGAGAAGTTGTCCTTGGATTCGATAAAGATTTCATCATCCTTCACGTCAACCACTACCTCGGAAACGTAGTAGTTCTCCGTGATGCGGAACTCGTCACTGGTCTTAATTTTCTTTTTAGGCGCATCCCTTTTTGCTTCTTCTAACAGCTCTTTTATAATCTTTTCAATATCGTATTTGATACTTTCCGAGGAATAGACATTGATGGCGTCCCCCGAGCTCTCGGTCAGGAGAATTTCAGGGACAATTCTGTATTTGTCCTCCTCTTTCTCCGCCGCGCGTTTATCGGGAATGGCTTTTATCGCTTTGAGGGCATCATCGATAATCTCACGGTTCTTAACGGCAGCTTTTGCCTCGTAAACTCTCTTAAAGATTTTTAAATCGCCCCGCAGCACCGCCTCGGAAAGCTTGTCTTCAATCACATCCTGAATAACACGTCGCAGCGGACGGGCGCCATATTCCTCGCTATATCCCTTTTCACCCAGGAAATCCTTGGCGGCATTGGTTACCTCCAGCTTGGTTTCCTTCTCCGCCAGCTGCTTGCTAACGTTCGCCAGCATCATGTCGACTATCGCCCGTATTTGCTCCTTGGTAAGAGTGTGGAAAACGATGATATCATCCATGCGGTTCAGAAACTCGGGGCGGAAACCGTACTTCGGCTCTTTCAACTCTTTAAGGAGATTATCCTTCATTTTCTGGTAGGACTGCTCCCGTGTTTTAGCCTCTTCGCTGCGCTGCGCAAAACCGAGTGTCGTACCCTTCCGGATGGTTTCAGAGCCGATATTGCTGGTCATGATAATAATGCTGTTGCGGAAATCTACCCGGCGCCCTTTGGCATCGGTCAGGTGGCCGTCATCGAAAATCTGGAGAAGCAGGTTAAACACATCCGGGTGGGCTTTCTCAATTTCATCCAGGAGAATACAGCTGTAAGACTTGCGTCGCACCGCCTCGGTAAGCTGCCCGCCCTCTTCGTAGCCCACGTATCCCGGGGGCGCCCCGACCAAACGGGAAACGGCAAATTTCTCCATGAACTCGGACATATCTATCCGTATCAGCGCATCCTCGCTGCCGAACATGAACTCGGCAAGGGTCCTTGCCATCTCGGTCTTACCCACACCCGTCGGCCCGAGGAAGAGAAAAACCCCCATAGGCCTTCTTACATCTTTAATACCAGCCCGCGCGCGCCTGACTGCTTTGGAAATAGCGTTCACGGCCTCTTCCTGGCCGGCAATACGCTTGTGCAGGACCTCTTCCATGTTAAGGAGTCGGCTCGCCTCGTCGTCGGCAAGCTGGACCATCGGTACGCCGGTCCACATGCTCACCACTTCGGCGATGTCTTCCTTCGTAACGATTACGTCTTCCTGCTCCTGCTCGCTCCGCCACTCGGCTTCCAGCTGCTTTATCTTTTCTTCGTTCTGAAGCTCCTGTTCCCTCAGTTCAGCGGCGTAATCATATTGCTGCGTAGCCAGGGCGGCATCTTTATCCTTACGTATAATATCCTGCTTTTCCTTGGTCTGCTTTAAGGAAACAGGCATCATACTGTGCTGAATCCGCACTCTTGAAGCCGCCTCGTCAATCAGGTCGATGGCTTTATCCGGCATGAAGCGGTCGGGTATATAACGCGCTGCCAGAGTCGCCGCCGCGCTCAAAGCCTCTTCGCTGATTTTCAGCCGGTGGTGCTCCTCGTATCTTTCCCTGATACCCCGTAGAATCTGCAGGGTCTCATCAATGGAAGGTTCCTCCACCAGTACCGGCTGGAAACGGCGTTCCAGGCCCGCGTCACGCTCTACATGCTTGCGGTAGTCATCGAGGGTGGTGGCGCCGATACATTGGAGTTCGCCGCGCGCCAGTGAAGGCTTAAGGATATTGGCGGCATCCACCGCGCCCTCGGCGGCGCCGGCGCCCACCATGGTATGAAATTCATCGATAAATATAATGCAGTTACCGGCGGTCTTTATTTCGTCGATAATTTTCTTGAGCCGCTCTTCAAATTCGCCGCGATACTTCGTCCCGGCTACCAGCGAACCCATGTCCAGAGCGATAAGTCGCTTATCCTCGAGAGTCTCCGGGACAAGGCCGGCAACGATTTGCTGGGCCAGCCCCTCAACGATAGCGGTCTTGCCCACGCCCGGTTCCCCGATAAGGGCGGGGTTATTCTTGGTACGCCGACTGAGTATCTGGATGACCCGCTCTATCTCTTTATGCCGTCCGATGATGGGGTCCAGTTTCTTTTTACGGGCGGCTTCCGTAAGGTCGGTGCCAAGCTGGTCTAG
>Ga0315284_10007749_pt1 | contig 15325 bp, 9 predicted proteins | sample YL17G09_16_MG_FD_203696 | JGI IMG/M metagenome (GOLD analysis project Ga0315284, IMG submission 203696) | Sediment microbial communities from Yellowstone Lake, YNP, Wyoming, USA - YL17G09_16 | ecosystem: Environmental > Aquatic > Freshwater > Lake > Sediment | place: USA: Wyoming | collected... | reverse complement strand
GGGCGGTAGAATATCTGCACGACCAGAACCTGCCGGCACTGGAATCGGCGGAAGTCTGGCAGAGCGATTATGGGCCGGGGCTCAAACTGACCACGGCACATTACGAGATTTTTACAACGCTTCTGGAGCCGCTAATGCTCCGGCGAGTCCCGCTGTTTATGGAGTCGGCCTATAATGCCTATAACGGCGAGATGTCCGAGCCGATTGAGACGACAACGAAGTTCACCGTTTATCTTTTTGCCGACCGGCAGCAGTGGGCGGCCTTTACAAAAAACTTCGCAGGCGAGCAGGCCGAGCTGTATTGCGCGATAAAGGCGGGCGCATATTGCCACAATGGCGTCTGTGTGGCATACAATATCGGCAGAAAGCGGACGTTTTCGGCACTCGGGCACGAAGGGTGGCACCAGTTCAACAGCAAGCACTTCAAGTTCCGCCTGCCGAGCTGGCTCGATGAGGGCGTGGCGATGCTCTTTGAATCGTCCAGGGCCGAGGACGGCACTTATGTCTTTGAGCCGTGGGAAGACACGTATCGATTAGAGACCCTCAGGCGGACCCTCAGTAAAAATGAAATGATGCCGCTGAAAGAATTGATAAGCATTAACCCCGGCGAGGTGCTTGCCACAAACGAATCCGAGGCGATAATGGCCTTTTACGGCCAGTCGTATGCCCTGGTGCGGTTTCTGCGTGAGGGCGGCTGCGGCAAGCGCCCGGGAACTTATCGCCAGCTGCTTTTGGACGGGCTGAAAGGGGATTGGCCGCTGGATGAAGTGAGCAAAAAAATCGCGGAAGACAGAAACCATCCTCGCACCATTTTGTGGAACCGCGTCGTCGGGCAGTCGCTTTTCCACCAGTATATCGGCGATGAATTCGAGCAGGTCGAACAGCGGTATCTGGCTTTCTGCCGACAGATAATCGACCAGAAGTAAACGGTAATAAGCTCACAAGTCCACTCTCGATACAAGGCAAAAACGGAATATTTGAGCGCCCGCGCATCTATTGTCTATGGTCAATAAACGGCAGGTATCGATTGTCCTGGCCTCGGCGTCACCGCGGCGAAGACAACTGCTGGCGAAGGCCGGCTATAAATTCAAGGTCGTCCCATCCGATATCGATGAGTCACCCCCGAATGTCGCTGTGGGGGGCACAGGTCTAAACGCCGCTGAATATGCCAAAGGGCTTGCCCTGGCCAAAGCCAAAAAAGTCGCCGGAAAATTTCCGGATTGTCTTGTCATCAGCGCGGATACCGTCGTGGATTTCAACGGCGAAATCATCGGCAAACCCGCCGATGCCAAAGAGGCGGAGCTGATTACAAGAAAGCTGTTTAGCGCACCGCACAAGGTGATAACCGGCATTGCGATTGTAAGATTAAGCGACGGCGCCGAAATAATTGATAGTGACACCACGATTGTCTATCCGAAGAAACTGACGGATGAGCAAATTGCCGGGCACATCAAAGGCCTCTCGTGGCGGGGAAAGGCCGGTGCTTATGCCATAAAAGAAAAAGGCGATGAGTTTGTCGAAAGAATAGAGGGCAGCCTGACGAACGTGATGGGCCTGCCGATGGAGCTTCTGGGGGAATTGTTGAAGAGATTTGTCGAGTGACAATCACCACAATCAAATGCGTTTGCAGTTCGGCCCTGAGCTTACTGTCGAAGGGCTTCTTACCAGCGGAAATGGCAGCTATAGTGGCGGTAGAATAATCCTATCGCACGCATAGCTATTATCGCGAGGACCTGCACGGCCAGATTGAGCGATAAATCGAGCGCGCTTGCCGCAGCGTTTTTGCCGGCGTATGCGGTTGCATGCATTTCAAGAGCGGCAGCGGCAGCGAGTAAGCCCACCACAATAATGTACGGGACAAAGGCCCTGAATATTGGAGGTAAAAGATAATCGGGCCTCAGCATAGTGATGTCCTTACCCACCGCCGTAGTCAGTATCGCTATCGGGAAGATAAACAGGCCGAAGACAAAAAGACCCTGCAAAAGTAATTGCAGGCCGCTGTACCCATCCCACATATTTTGATATGTCAGGCCTTTATCTTTAAGCAGTATCAGGGCGGCGATAAAGGGCGCCTGCGCCGCTATCATCGTGAAGAAAAAGACAAGGAACGGCTGAATAATGTACCACAAAAAGGTGATGCTTGTCCCCAGATAAATCTCCGGCAGTTTATCAATGTCGAATGCGGTCTCATAAATGATGTTCAGGTAAAATCCGAGCAGCCAGCCCCAAGTGGCAACAAATGCCAGAAAACCCACGCAGCAAATTGCCCGGCCAAGAAGAAAATTAAAACATACCATTGCGATTACGAAGATAAATTGGACGCCGTTTGCCGGGTCGATAAATAGCTTCCACGTATCGACAAACACGGCTCGATAAAAGCCGGGCAGCGGCTTGCCTTTCGTAATTTTGACTTCGACTTTTTGGGGCTTTTCGTGGTCACTGGAGGGGATTATAAAAAGCTGGCCGCAGGTCTGGCACAGGGCCCGTTTGCCGCAGTGCTTGTCGGAAAAGGCAATTATCGCGTTGCAGGCGGGGCAGTTGAACTGGATTGTCATAAGCTCAACCCTTCGGGAGCATTGTCGATTTTCGATTGTCGAATGCCGATTGTAAATTGTAAATCGTAAATCGAAAATCGCAAATATCAGCTGCCTAATCCTGCTGGACGGCATCAATGAATGTCTTTAGATGGTTGGCCCACTTTTTGGCCTCCAGCAGGTCGATGGCGTCCTGCTTGACCAGTATCGCCAGATGCTTTTCCAGCGTCATCATTTTTTCGTCGGGCATGTCGCGGGTCTTGGTTTGCAGTTGCGTGTACACCTGTTCTGTCTTGCCGGTGCGTATCAGGTTGGCGACCGCGTAGTTATTGTTAAGTATCTCCATCGCCGCAACTCTGCCTGTGCCGTCTTTCTTCGGGATAAGCTTCTGGCTGATGATATAGGCCAGGCCCAGCGAAAGCTGATTTCGCACTTCATTTTGCCTGCCGGCAGGGAAATAGTCGAGGATACGCGCCACCGAACCGACCGTGTCCCTTGTGTGCAGCGTGGAAAAGACAAGGTGTCCGGTTTCGGCGGCCATAAGCGTCATCGCTATCGTTTCCGGGTCTCGCATCTCGCCGACAAATATTACGTCCGGGTCTTCCCGCAGCATCGCCCTTAAACCTCCCAGGAAAGTTTTGACGTCCCTGCCGACCTCACGCTGCGAGATAATTGAGTGCCGCTGGACGTAGAGGTATTCTATTGGGTCCTCGACGGTTATAATCCGGCAGGCGTGCTTCTCGGCGATTCGGTCGATTAGAGAGGCGATTGTTGTGGACTTGCCGGCCCCGGTAATGCCCGTCAAAAGCACAAGCCCGTGCTTGCGGTTGATAATATCTTCCCAGACATTGTTTGGAAAGCCGATTTCCTCCACCTTCGGAATATCCAGCGACAGCGCCCGTATCGCCGCCGCTATGCCGTCATTGTCCTTAAAGACGTTTATGCGAAACTGCAGCATCCCCCGCCTGTAGGATGAGTCCACGTTCTGCTGGATTTGGAGCTTATGGATATTGTCCTCGCTCAGAAGGGGGTAGATAAGCTGCTTTGCCATTTCCGGCGTTACGTTCGGACCTTTAAGTTTAACAAGGTCGCCGTCGATGCGGTAGGTTGGCGGCGCAGCCACCTTGAGATGCAGGTCCGAGACGCGCATCGCGCCGTGCTCCTCGAAGTAAGCCAGCATATCGCTGATGCTCAGTTTTCCAAGCTCCGCGGTCGGGTACACCTTTGCCGAAGCAGGATATTCTTCAGTCATATAGACCTCTGGAAAAAAACCTAACTACCGGACTCTGATTTTTGTATATCGTCCATATAATATACCAATATAACCGCCGCAAGGCAATCCGCCCCCGAATGTTTCTGTCTGGGGCCGGCTTTGGCGGTATCCGCCACGATCCGCTAAGTCGTCATGGCGGACTTGCCAGACACCGGTGTTTATTCTTGTCGGGCGTGGCGTTTTTTACTGGCTTCGCCGGGACAACCGGCTATAATCTTGCGGCAATCCGCCGCGTCGTCGTCGGCGGACTGAAACGAGAGCTGTTATGCGAAATAGGGCGTTATTTGTGCTGGGTCTTTTGGCTCTGGTATCCAGGCCGGCCTCATCGGCCATTGAAAGCCAGAAGGCCCGTGCCTTTGTCGGCCAGGATTTGCACCTGACAGGCAGGGACCTGGTAAGTTACCAGTTGAGCGCCATCGAGCACACTCTCGTTTTCCAAAACGGATTTTCGATGTCGATTGGCGCCAATCGTTTTTCCAGCGACGGCGCCGTAGTGTGGCTGGAAAGCATCCGGACCGAATTTGGCGGGCGGACTTCGGCAAGCTCAGTCGGGTCGGTCCGCGTTGACTACAGAGTCAGGGCGTATCTGGAAGGAAAGCCGGTGGTGGAAAAGGCCGGAGGAGCCAGGACAACCGAATTGGTTGAAACCATTATTGAGCAGGACAGGGCAATTGTCGTTCGGTTCACCGTCAGCGGCGAGATTTTTGTAACAGCCGACAAAAGAGAATCCGCCGACCCCCGCGGGATGGAGCTTTACCGGAGGGCCCTTGCCGCAGTTGTTGCAGCGGAGCCGTCTCTCAAGAAGCCGACCCCTGAATCGCCTGTAAAGAAGCCTGAGGTCGCTATTAAGCCTGAGGTCCCCCCGACAAAACATCCGGGGGCGGAGGAGAAAAGACCCCGCTTCAGGTATCCTGTGAATCTGGCGCCCGCAGGTGAAGCTGCACCAAATATCGAGTGGGACGAGGAAAAGGGAATAGGAACGGTGATAGGCAGGTTCTATCTGTGGCAAAAACAGGATGAGGAAGGCGGCCTGCTGGAATTGCAGGCCGACAATGCCGTTCTGTTTTATTCGAGCCGCAAGCCTCAGGCAGACGAAAAACAGGCGCAAGCCGGACTGGACATCCTCGCAAAAGGGGCCATCGATGCAGTGTATCTATCGGGTGACGTGGTAATGACCGAGGGCGAGCGCACAATCCGGGCCAACGAGTTATTTTACGATTTTGAAAGAAAAAGGGGGATTGCGATAAACGCCGTGATGAGGACCTTCGACGTGGCCGAAGGGGTTCCTATTTACGTTAGGGCCGAAAAGCTCCGGCAGCTGGCGGAAAATAAATTCGCGGCGGAGAACGTAACGCTGACGACCAGCGAATTTTATGTGCCTCAAATTTCCCTGAACGCATCAGAGATACTCATTACCGATACGACCAGCATCGACCGGCAGCAGGGCGCTGTCTCGAAAAGCAGTTACGATGCACAGATGGAGGATGTGCGGTTGAAAATGTATGATAAGACGATTTTCTACTGGCCCAGAGTCCGCAGCAATATGCAGAGGCCTGACATTCCGCTTAAGAGCCTTCATACGGGTTATGACAGCACGTGGGGGGCGATGCTTGAGACGCAGTGGTATCTGGCTCGCCTGCTGGGGCTGCAGGAATCCGAGGGCACGGACAGCACACTTATGCTGGACTACTACGGCAAGCACGGCCTCGGCACCGGAGTCAAAATCGATTACAAGAGAGAGAGCTATTTCGGCAAGCTCGCAGGTTACATAATTAACGACAGTGGCGAAGACAGGTTGGGCAGGGACGACAGCCGGAGAAACCTCGAACCGCCGCGGGAGCTTCGCGGGCGATTTAGCTGGCAGCACAGGCAATTTTTGCCGAATGATTGGCAGCTTACCACCGAAGTCGGGTACCTGTCCGACGAGAATTTTCTGGAAGCGTATTATCGGAATGAATTCTATCTCGAAAAGGAGCAGGAAACGCTGATTCATCTGAAGCGCATTCAGGACAACTGGGGTCTTGCCTTTCTGGGCAACTGGCGGATAAACGACTTTATGAACAAAGTAGAGGAGCTGCCCGGCGCGGAGTTCCACTGGACGGGCCAGTCGCTTTTCGACGATAGATTTACCTTCTATAGCGATAGTCAGCTCAGCCGGTTCCGCCAGCGTCTGGCCTCGGGCAGCACCGCGACCGTCTCACAGGATTTCTTTACGTTCGGCTCAACGAGGAACGAGCTTGATTTGCCGTTGACCGTCGGAAGGACGAAGCTGGTGCCGTTTGTGGCCGGCACGGCAGGATATGAAGACGGCAGCGGCTTCCGGACCGACATCGATGGGACGGAACAGAACAGTGAGGACAATATCTTGATTGGCGAAGCGGGCGTTCGCGCATCGCCGCAGTCATATTGGAAGGTTTACCCGGATGTTAAATCGCGGCTGCTGGATTTGAGCCAGCTGCGGCACGTAATCGACCCGCACATGACGGTGGTTGGCTTTGCCGAAAGCGATTCGGTCGCCGAACAACGTGACGCGATTAACGCGGGTATCTCGCAGCGGCTGCAAACCAAGCGCGGGCCTGTCGGGAGAGAGCGAACGGTTGACTGGATGCGGCTGGATATGGACGTTACCTGGGTGAACAATTCAGGTGACACATCGGGAGGACCTGACAGGTTTATCTGGAACAAGCCCTTTATTCCGCTCGTCAATCGATACAGCACGACCATACCGCCGCAGGACAGGCGCGGCAGCGACATATTCGGACTAAGGCGCAACTCGTTCTGTGCGGACTATATATGGCGTTTAAGCGACACCTTTGCGCTGTTGTCAGATATGAATTTTGACATGCAAAGCGGGGTTGTGCAGCAGTTCGACATTGGTCTTTCGCACCTGCGGTGGCCTAACTTGAGCTACTATATAGGAAGCAGATATTTAAGGCGGGTGTGGGTGGGAGATGAAGAAGGCTCGAATGCGTTCACCTTTGCGGCCACCTACGTGCTCGACCCGCGATACACGATTGTTTTTTCGCAGCAGTTTGATTTCGACTACGGCAAAAACGTGCGAAGCGACATAACGCTCATACGGCAGTATCACAGAATGTACTGGGGCATTACATACAGCGCGGACGAATCGCTGAAAAATAACGCGATTGTGTTCAGCATATGGCCGCAAGGCGTGCCGGACCTGGGGATGGGCCCCAGAAGATATATGGAGCTTGGCCCATCCGCGGGCGGAGCAGGGTATTAAGACATAATGTAGGTTGTAAGATAGAAAAGTATCTTGAGCCAACAGACCGCGAAGGACAGGCCGGGCCGGAGCTGAAAGAGAAAAGAATATAATTTAAGGAGACTGTTATGGCGTTGGTTAATACTAAAAAGATGTTTCAGATGGCTTACAAAAACGGCTATGCCATCGGCGCTTTCAATGTGAACAATATGGAAATCACGCAGGGCATTATGGATGCCGTCGCCGAAGAGAAGGCGCCAGTCATCCTCCAAGTGTCCAAGGGTGCGAGGGCCTATGCGAAAATCAGTTATCTCAAGGCGATTATCAACGTGGCGGTCGAGGAAAACCCCGACATTCCCATCGCAATAAACCTCGACCACGGCGACACTTTTGAGGTATGTAAACAGTTCATCGATGACGGCTTTACATCGGTAATGATAGATGCGTCGCATAAGCCGTTTCAGGAAAATATCGCAGCCACCAGGAAGGTCGTCGAATACGCTCATCAGCGAGACGTGGTGGTTGAAGCCGAGCTGGGCCAGTTGGGCGGAATCGAAGAGGATGTCATCGGCGTGGATGATGTGCGCAGCCACCTGGCCGACCCCAAACAGGCGGTGGAGTTTGTGAAAAAGAGCGGCTGCGATTCGCTGGCGGTGGCCTGCGGGACAAGCCACGGGGCTTACAAGTTCAAAAGTGAACCAAAAATCGCCTTCGATATAATACAGGAGATAAGAGACAAGCTGCCCGGCTTTCCGCTGGTTATGCACGGTTCAAGCAGCGTGCTCAAAGAGTTCAAGGACCTTATTAATAAATATGGCGGCAAGATGCCCGATGCAATGGGCGTTCCGGAAGAGGCCATCAGCAAGGCCGGCAAAATGGGCGTCTGCAAGGTCAATATCGACACGGACCTGAGAATGGCTCTGACCGCTAAAATCAGGCAGGTCTTTGCTGAGAGCCCCGGTGAATTCGACCCGCGCAAATATCTCGGCCCGGCCAGGGACGCCATTAAAGCAATGGTCAAGCACAAGCTGCACGTTCTTGGCTGCGCAGGAAAAGCAGCCGAATGCAGCGGTTCGACAGGCTCACCGCCCTGAGCGAAGTCGAAGGGGTAATCGGCCTTTGTGATTTTCGATTTACGATTTACAATTTACGATTTGAGGTGGCAATCGAAAATCGACAATCGTCAATTGCAAATATTTTGGAGGTTAGTTCTTTGTTACCGCAAAACTCAAGAAAGCTGTCTGTAGAAACCCCGAGCCCCCGACAGAAACATTCGGGGGTAACCTGGCTGCTCTGGCTGGTCCTGATTGTTCTTTTGCCTGCCGGCCCGCCAAAGACCCTTCGACAGGCTCAGGGTGGTGAGCGAAGTCGAACCATGTCTGTGGCGGGTGAAAGCCCGGACAAAATTACTAAATCCGCGGCGGCCGAATCCGGCCTTGTCGAGAAGACCTGCGAACTGATTTATCAGGGCAAATTCGATTCCGCCGGCGAGCTGATTAAAAAAGCCGGGTCTGCCAGGTCGTCTTTGGCGAGATTGGCAGAGATTGTCGAACAAGCCGGTTCTATAAATCAACGGCGCCGGTCGGCAAAGGAAAAAGCATATAGTGAGCAGCTGGCTGATCTGGAGAAATCCCGGGCCAAAAAAGATGCCAACGATGTGAAGGACGCAAATGACCGCAGCGATGCCAACGACGTCAACGATATCACTTCAGCGCTGACGATTATTACCAAGGCGTCCGAGTTTGCAGACCAGGCACAGAAACAGCAGCTTCTGTCCGACTCATTTGTGAAGAAGACTTTACAAAAGGCGATAGACAAGGCCTCGCAATTCGAAGTGAAAGGCAAATGGCTCGAAGCATACACAAATTGCTATTACTGGCTGGCGGTAATCGACCCGAACGATAAGGCGTATTTGGATTACGCCGAGCAGCTTCTTGATAAGGCCGCCATCGCGGCCTCTTTCCAGGACAGCCCCTGCGAGACCAGAGACCAGCGATATGCAGGCGTGGGAAAAGAGATGTTTGTCCGTGCGGTCGATGCCCTGAGCTTAAACTACGTCAGCATCATTGACTACGGGCAGATGACAATCAAGGGCATCGAGCGATGCAAGCTGCTGGCCGATGTAATGGGAACGTCATTTGCGCAGAATCCGCCAAACGCGGAGCTGGTTTCCCGACAAAATCCGGATGACAGCAACGCGACAAAGCCCACCCCCGACAGAAACATTCGGGGGCAGAGCGAACCCAACAAGTCCTCTGTTTTGTTGGCCGACAGCAAAAAGCTCGCGGCCTGGTCAGCGGCCCTGGCGGGACTCCTGGATGAAGTCAAACAGTCGCCGACCGGATTTGATAAGGACAAATTCTTAGTGGCCTTTGAGAAGGCCCTGACGCTGAACGCCGCCACTGCGGATTTGCCTGGGGCGATAGTGATTGCGCAGTTCGCCGAGGCGGCGCTGTCTGCACTCGACCCTTATACGGTAATAGTCTGGCCCAGGCAGGTGCAGGACTTTGAAAAAATGATGACCAACGAGTTCACCGGCATCGGCATAGAAATCTCCAGAGAAAAAGGTCTGCTGACGGTGGCGAGCCTGCTGCCCGATACGCCCGCATACAGGTCGGGCCTTGATGCCGGCGATGTGGTACAAGCGGTTGACGGTGTCGAAACGAAGGATATGACGCTTGTCTGTGCGGTACGCAAGATTACAGGCCCCAAAGGCACGAAAGTAACTCTTACAATAAAGCGGCCCAGCAAAGAGAACACCAGAGAGCTTACGATAGTCAGAGACAAAATAACCGTGCCGACAATCCGCGGCTGGCAGAGGAACGGAGAAGGCAAATGGCTGTATCTGGTCGATGAGCCGAACAAAATCGGCTATGTTCGCATCACCAGCTTCTCCGGAGAGACCTCTTCGGACCTGGAAAAGGCCCTGACGGAGCTTGAGGCTGGGGGCTTGCGAGGGCTGATTCTGGATTTGCGGTTCAACTCCGGCGGACTTTTAGATAGCGCGGTTGAAATAACCGACAAATTCATAAAAAAGGGTCTTATAGTCAAAACCCAGCCCGGCTCAGGGTTCGGTAGATTGCCGACCTATGCGGTGGCGCACGAGAAAGACACGCATCCGGACTACCCTCTTGTCATATTGATTAATGCCGGCTCCGCAAGCGCCTCGGAGATTGTTGCGGGCGCGCTGGCGGACCAGGTGCACGAGCGGGCAATCCTGGTGGGGGATAGAACTCACGGTAAAGGAAGCGTGCAGGGAGTGACGCACTATCCGGGCGGCGGCGCCCAGCTTAAATATACAATGGCGTATTATTACCTGCCTTCGGGGCAGAGGGTCGAGAGCCAGGATATGATGAAGAAACAGAACAGGAAGGACTGGGGAGTCGGGCCGAATATCGAGATTGAGCTGACAAGCGATGAGATGAAAAAAATGATAGATGTCCAGAGAGACAACGATGTGCTCGTCCAGGCCGACCGCACCAACTCCGGGCGGGAGGTGAAAAAACATACTCTCGAAGAAACGCTTGCCACCGACCCGCAACTGGCAATTGGCGTCCTCGTCGTTAAGGCGAAACTGATTGAGGCGGAGGCCCCGAATCGAAAATCGTAAATCGCAAATTGTAAATCTCTTTCATCCACTATTGGTGATTGTCGATTTTCGATTGCCTCCCCTGCAAATGAAAAAGGCATAAACCCTGTTGGAATCGCATAAGGAGATGGCAGATATGACGGGCAAGGATGAAATCTCTGACGGGGCAGGCAAGCTCGAACGGCAGAGGCAGGAGAGACTCGCCCGCATCAGGGAATTGGGCATCGACCCTTATGGTGGCCGATATGATGGGGCGGAGCCGGCTGCCCAGGTCAAGCTCCGATACAAAGATGGTGATGAGACACAGCAAGCCCGGTGTGCCGGCAGGATTGTGCTGTTGCGGGAAATGGGGTCGCTGACCTTTATCACGTTGCGCGACCGCAGCGATACCATTCAGCTCGGCCTGAGCAAAAAGCTGCTGGGCCCGCAGTGGCAGCTTGCGAAACTGCTTGAGCTTGGTGACATAATCGGTGCAGAAGGCAAATTAGGCAAGACCAGGACCGGCGAAATCACGATATGGGTTGTCGAAAATGGTCTTACGCTTTTGAGCAAATGCCTTTGCCAGCCCCCGGAAAAATTCCACGGCCTGGCGGACGTGGACCAGCGATTCAGGATGAGGTTTGTGGACCTGTGGGCCAACCCGGAAGTGATGGAGCGGTTCAAAAAGCGCAGCGCCATCATTGCCACCATTCGCAACTTTCTCGAATCAAAGGGTTTTCTGGAGGTCGAGACGCCGATGATGCAGGCCATAGCCGGCGGAGCCGCAGCCAGGCCTTTTGTAACACATCATAACAGTCTCGATTTGGATTTGTTCCTGCGGATTTCGCCGGAGCTGTTCTTGAAAAGACTGCTTGTGGGCGGAATGGAAAAAATCTTCGAGATAAACCGCAGCTTCCGCAACGAGGGCCTCAGCAGACAGCACAACCCGGAATTTACGATGCTCGAATTGTATCAGGCTTATGGCGACTACAACGCGATGATGGACTTGACCGAGCAGATTATTTCTCTGTGTGTGGAAAAACACTGCCCCTCCGTCTTGCCTGCGCAAGACAGGCAGGGGGGGGTCCGGTTCGGCGATTTGACGATAGATTTTACCCGACCCTGGCGGCGGGCCACGTATGCGGAGCTTCTGAAACAATACGCCGGCTGCGACATCGGCGATATAAAGGCCATTCGTGAAAAGGCAAGGGCGCTTGGCCTGGAGGAGCCGGGTATGGACGACGCCGTGGTAACAAACGAAGTGTTCGAGGCCACGGTGGAGGACAAGCTCGTGGCGCCGACGTTTGTGATTGATTATCCAGCGGCTCTTTGTCCCCTGGCAAGGCGCAAAAAGACAGACGGCAAATTTGCCGAGCGGTTTGAGCTGTTTGTAGCGCAAATGGAGCTTGCCAATGCCTATACCGAGCTGAACGACCCTGCCGAGCAATACGAGAATTTCCTCACTCAGCTTCGCGGCCAGGAGGAGTCGATACGAACGATGGACAAGGACTACATAACGGCGCTAAAATACGGTATGCCGCCGGCAGGCGGGCTGGGTATCGGAATCGACAGACTCGTAATGGTCCTGACCGGCGCTACGACTATCCGTGACGTTGTGCTGTTTCCGCTTCTCAAACCTAAATCCGCCGAACGTCCGGCGGATAAACCTGCAGATGGCGATTAGAATGCCATATAGTTTCGGGCCGTCAAAATGTTGAAATTATTTCTGTGGCTGAGATACCTGCGCAAAAAAAGAATTGTCCTGTTAAGCATCGCCGCAGTCGCCCTTTCCGTGTCGCTGCTGATAATCGTCGCCAGTTTATTTAGCGGTTTTATAAACGCATTCGAGCAGAGCGCCGTTGAGACGATAGGCGACGTTGTGCTTTTGGCGCCGGTAAAATTCGCAAAATACTCACAGTTCATCGAACGCCTGCACCAGATAAATGCGGTGGATTCGGCAACGGCTGCGATGTCGGCCCAGGGTCTGCTGCATTTGGGCAAAGGCAACGTGCGTGCAGTAAACGTATGGGGAATTGAGCCGGAAAGCCGGGCGAAGGTGACGGGCCTTAAGCAGTCCCTGCTCAAGCAGAAAGATTCTGCCGGAGTCCCTTCTTTTGAGGTCGCCGGCTTGCCAGACAAGACCGGAGGCTTTGTGGGAATCGGCGTCCTGGGTGAGCCGGATGAGAAAACCGATGAGTATGACATCAAGGCAGTTGAGAAAATGCTCGGCCGCCCCGTCGTTCTTACCACGGGAGCGATGGTGGAGGAAAACAATTCCTCAACGGACCGGCAAGGCGGACAATTCAGAAGAAAAACCGTAGAGTTCACAATTGCCGACGTCGTATTCACGGGAGTCTATGACCTTGATAAAAAATTTGTCTATCTGCCGATAGCGTACCTGCAAGGCGTCCTCTATCCGGACGAAAACGAGCCGGTGGCCGACCAGATTCAAATCAAGCTCAAGGATGGCTCACGGGCGGACTCGGCTGCCGCACAAATTCGCGGTTTGTGGCAGGTCTTTGCCGCCGCCGAGCTCGGCTGGGGCGAGTATCATATAAGGCATACCCAAATCGAAACGGCAAGAGAAATGCAGAGCCGGTACGTCGCGGAGCTGCGCAAACAAATGGGGGTGCTGCTGTTGATATTCGGCGTCGTGAGCTTCAGCGTGGTCGTGCTTATATTCTGCATCTTTTATATGATTGTCAGCCTCAAGCAAAAAGATATTGCAATCCTGAAAAGCTGCGGCGCGGCGAGCAGCTCGGTGGCCTGTATCTTTCTGGGGTTCGGCCTCTGCGTCGGGATACTCGGCTCAGGCATCGGGGTTTTGCTGGGATACATAATGACAAAAAATATAAATACGGTCGAGGAGTGGATAAGGATAATATTTGGGCTGAAGCTCTGGAAAAGCAGCGTCTATATGTTCAGCAAAATTCCCAGCGAAGTTGATTGGGCCTCGGCCCTGCAGATTGTGATGTGGGCAATTATGGCCGCAGCCATAGGAACGCTTATACCTGCTGTTGTGGCGGCAAAAGTAAAACCGGTGGAAATCCTGCGGTATGAGTAGTAATAGATAGTTTTGAGTTTTGAATTTTTAGTTTTTAGTTAACTCAAAACTCAACACTAAAAACTTAAAACTGAAATATGTACAAGGTCATTCTTGCAACCAGGTATTTGTTGAAACGCCGCATAACGTATTTCGCTGTTCTTGCGGTTGCTCTGTGCGTCTTTATCGTGGTTGTCGTAATGACCGTGATGACAGGCCTCGTGAATGACTTCAAGGACAAGAACCACAGCTTCGCAGGAGACTGCGTGGTCGGCACCGAATCTTTGGTGGGCTTTCCATACTATGAGGATTTTATAAGCTCGCTGGCCGACAGGGATTTTGTTGAAGCCGTTTCGCCCGCGATAAAAAGCTACGCCCTTCTTACCGTCCGGCTCAGAGACCTTAACATCGGCGTTGAAATTGTCGGCATTGACCCCATAGCCCACAGCCGGGCGACCGGTTTCGCAGAGACACTGTATTACCGTAAAGGCGATGCATCCAGGGCGTTTGTTCCGAGCTATGACCCCAATCTGCTCGGCTGCATCCTGGGCATCGACATTGTAATGGAGCGCGATTCCAGAAGTGAGTATCCTTATGAGGCAAGTCCCGCCGAGATAGCCTTTTCTATAAGCTGTTTTCCCTTGACCGCAAAGGGCGCCCTGGCCAAAGCCGGCGCGGGACTGGTCAACACGCAAACCTTCTATTATAGTGACGCATCGCACAGCGGTTTGGCCAGGGTCGATGGTTCGACGGTATATCTGCCGTTTGAGCAGGCGCAGCTGCTCTGCGGAATGGCCGGGCCCGTCAAAAGGATAAGTGCAATCCATATAAAGTTTAAGCCGGATGTCAAACTTCAGGATGGGTGCGAGAAGGTCGCTTCGCTGTGGCAAAACTTCAAGCGGCAGACCGCCGGCCGGGAGCAGGCGGACCTGTTGGATACGGTAACGGTGCAAAGCTGGAAGGACCACAGACGCGCCTTCATCGCCGCTATGGAGAAAGAGCAGACGATGCTGATTGTTATGTTCGGCTTTGTGGGAATTACGACTGTTTTTATCGTCTTTGTCGTGTTCTATATGATTATCAGCCACAAGACCAAAGACATAGGCATCCTCAAAAGCATAGGCGCATCGAACGCGGATATTGTCGGGCTGTTTTCCGGCTTCGCATCTTTAGTGGGGCTTTTAGGGGCCTGTATCGGCCTGCTGGGCGGGTGGGTGTTTTTGCTGAAGATAAATCGGATAGAGAGCTGGCTTTTTGAACATTTCCGGTTCCAGCTTTGGGACAGGACCATATTTGCCATAGGCGATATTCCGAACCGGGTTGATGCCGGCGTCCTGTTGGCAATCGCAGCTTCGGCAATTGCGGCGTGCTTACTCGGCGCGCTTGTGCCGACCTGGCAGGCGGCGGCCTCAAGACCGGTTGAAACTTTGCGAGCGGCCCAGTTATGAGCGGCAATGAATTTATTTTAGAGACCGAAGGTATTTATAAGTCCTACAGAATGGGCGCAACAGAGGTCAGGGTGCTCAAGGGCGTGGACCTGGCCGTAAAAAGAGGCGAGTTCGTAGCGATAGTCGGCGCCTCCGGCAGCGGCAAAAGCACGCTCCTGCACATCCTCGGCGCATTGGATAAGCCCGACAAAGGCATTGTCAGGTTCCAGGGGCGTGACCTGAGCATGCAAAGCGCC
>Ga0315284_10007748_pt1 | contig 15325 bp, 26 predicted proteins | sample YL17G09_16_MG_FD_203696 | JGI IMG/M metagenome (GOLD analysis project Ga0315284, IMG submission 203696) | Sediment microbial communities from Yellowstone Lake, YNP, Wyoming, USA - YL17G09_16 | ecosystem: Environmental > Aquatic > Freshwater > Lake > Sediment | place: USA: Wyoming | collected... | reverse complement strand
CATGCTCGGCGTACCAGCAGGTGTGCATGTAGCCCCGCCCGTACACCGCCGCCGACCACAGCCAGCTCCACATCTTCGCGTCGATGCCATCGTCATCGTGCATCGCGTCCATGATGGTCTCGGCGTACTCGGCCGCCCGGTCAAACCGCGGGTCGTTGCTCTTCAGCGGGATGGTCGGCTGGCGAGAAGTGTAGGCCATCAGCCAGAACGCCACCAGCGTCTCGATCGCCGCCGCGGTGAACGGCACCACGATGCTGCGCTCGTGCGGGTTCAGCCGCCGCCCCGTCGCAGGGTCGGTCTCGTACGGGTCGGCATAGGACATCACCAGCTTCTCCGCCGACTCCATCGCCGGCCGCCGCAGCGCCGCGTGCCGCTCCGCCATGTCCACCAGGGCGTGCAACTCCACCGCCGCCGCATCGTGCAGCGCCTGCCCGGGGGTCATCCCCTGGCTCGGATCGCGGGTGCCAGGGGGGCGTGCTGGCCCCCCCTGGCTCCCCGTTCCCATCCTCAACGCCCCTGTCATGAGGCCTCCGTCACCTCGTCCATCCGCAGGCTCGCTAGCAGCGCCGCCGCCAGGGATGGCCCAGTCTCTATACGCACTTCGTCCTTCCGATATGTGCTCACCCACGGGAGCCCACTCCCGTGCCGCTCGGGCGACCCTTTGAAACACTCGGCCGAAAATGAGACGCCCCATTGATCGGAGCCCAGCCGATGGATAGTGAGTGTGTCCCAGCCGCCGCTCTCCGCCAGCCTCTCTATCAGGCCGGCGGCCGCCACTACCTCGGCTCGAGTCATGCCCCCTACCACCTGCTCGCGTTGTAGGTGATCATGTACCCGTCCGCCGCGGTGATCGTGGTCTCCGGCAGCACCGTCCCGTTCGCGGCGCTCACCGCCGCGCCTGCCGGCAGCGCCCCCGCCGCGGTCACTACCCAGGCCGTTCCCGCGCTCGCCTTCAAGGCGATCTGCGTGACATCCGTGTCCGCCGCGATGGGCCTGTACAGCCCCAGGTAATCGCCCCACCCGACCGTGTAGGTCTTGCCGCCCGGCACGGCTACGCTGCCGACCGCGATCGAGGTCACCGTCTTGTAGGGCACCTGTCCCTCAACGGTGGCCGCCCCAGTGCCCGTGAGCACGCTCACCCGAACATTGTCCGACCAGTCGGTGCCGGTGATGCGCACGTTGCTCAGGCACACCGCGTCATTGCCGGTAATGGTGATGTTCCGGTAGTAGCTGGGGTTCGTGATCCCGAGCGCGGTGGTCGTCCATACCGTGTTCAGCGCTCCGGTCGGCAGCACGATCGCGGCGTGCACCCCGGCCGCCGACAGCGCCGGCACCGCATCCATCACCTGCACGCACGGGTACTTCCCTCGCAAGGACACCGGCGGCATCGCCGCCCCCACCGGCCGCACCGACAGCGCCACCAACACCACCGCCAGCGCCACCAACAGCGCCGCCAGCGTCAACCATAGACCTCTCCGTCTCATCTCTCTGTTTCTCCTTGGCGCCTATGGCGCCGTCATTGGGCAGCGCCTTGCCCGCGCCATTCCCGAATCGCCCCATCCACCGCCCCCTCCCCACTAGCGCCCCCCGTTTCCGTTCGCCACCACTGGCACGATCCGCCTCACCCCCGTCGCCATCCCGCGCTCTTCCGGCGAAATGTACTTGTCCAGCCGGCAGAATTCCAGCTCGAAACGCGCGTAGGCCTCGTACAGCTTTTCTTGCCCCTCTCTGGTCATCTCCCGGTGCCCGTGCACCATCCCCATGTTCGCCAGCGTCTGGAAAAACAGCCCGGTATGCAGGATCTTCATGCCTCTCCTCCATTGTGGGGCGGGTTGGTAACCCGCCTGCGGTCGGCATTCATCGCACAAAGCTCCCCCGATCCCATGCCTGCGTCGCCACCGGCGCCGGCCCCAGTTGCGCCGTCTCCACCGGCCGCCCCGGCCGCGTCATACTCTCCAGCCGGGGCTTGAGCCCCGCCATCCGCCGGCAGTACTGGCTGATCCCCCACGCCATCACCCGATCGTCGTGCGCCCCGCTGTCCGCCGCGGGTTTACCCGAATCCTGGTAGCGGAACGACCTCACCTCCCGCCAGAACCCCTCGTCGTGCGCCATCAGGTCCCCATGCCGCATCGCCTCGTGCATCAGCTGCAGCATCTGGTTGCGCGTTTCCGCACTCGTACGGAACCCCGGCCGCCCGTCATCCGGATCGATGTATACGCACGTGGGCCACAGCTCGTGCAGCCGGTTCGCCACCACCACCCCGGTGTTGTTGCGCTCGGGGATAATGAGCCCGGGATACTCCTGCCACAGCTGGAAGCACAGGTGCGCGAACGGGATCTCCGGCCGCCGCCCGTGGAAGCAGGCCACCTCCTCCCCTCGCTCCCACTCCCGAATCACCAGGTGGGAGAAGTCGGCCCCGCCGTGCTCGCTGGAGAGGTTGGCCTGGGCGGTCCGCTGCTTCCCCTCCGCCACGTCCGCGGCCAGCAGGTACACCCTCCCCGGCTGGGGCGCCCGGAAGATCTTCAGCTCTCCGTTCTCCCTCTCCTCGATCGGCGCCATGGTGTACCGCTGCCGCAGTTCCTCCGCCGCCAGCAGGTCGAAATACAGCCGCCCCGACACCAGGAAGCAGCTCACATCGTCCTCGGGATACTCCTGCGCGAATCGCCCACCTGGCTCGGCCTGTTTCATCCGGCGCCACCGGATCTGCCCGTCGTCCAGCCCGTGCTCGTCCATCAGCCGCAGCTCATCCCCACTCAGGTCAGTCAGCACCTCCCCGCCGATCCGGTACTGCGGGTCCCACCACCAGGGGTAGAAGTGCGAGCGGTAGTTGCTCTCGCCATCTTTCGCCCGGCTCCACTCCTCGTGGAAGAAGTTCCCGGCGCCGTTGGGCGTGCTCTCCCACACCACCCGGCCCCCGATCGGCACCGTCTCGAGCAGCGATGTCAGGCTCTCCTCCGGCTCCCGCCAGAACGCAATCTCCGAGCAGTGCAGGTTGTTGATGGTCAGCCCTCGGCCGGCATCTGAGCTGCCCGCGGTCTTCACGTAGAAGCTGCTCCCCAACTCGGGCCAGAAGAACTCCCGCCGATTCGCAAACCTGGGCGCCCCCGCCCGCTCCCGCACTCGCGCCGGCAGCTGCTCCCAAAAGTGCATCACGATGCGGAAGATCATCTCGGTCGAATCGGCGTCGTGCGCCGCCATCACCGAGGTGGTGTTCGGGTGCAGGATGGTGTCGGCGAAGAACAGCCCGCTGATCACCGTCGTCATCCCCATCTGGCGTGCTTTTAGGATCATGTCGCGCTGCGTCCGCCGCCGGCAGTATTCGAGCTGCACCGGGTTGAGCAGAAATGGGATATTCTCCCGGTCTTTGGTGCGGATGCGCAGGTTCTGCTCCATCCAGGGGATGGGGTCCCCCCGCCGCGCTAGCTCCTCCGCCGCCTGCTCCTCGATCTCCCCGATGGTCTCCGCACTCAATGCCCTTCGCCCGCGAGTATCGATCATGGTCGGGTGCTCATCAACAGCAGGGATATGCGCTCTATGTCGTCACGAGCCCATTGAGTGCGACGCACGTACCCCTCCTCACACATCTCGCCGTAGATGAACGCGCGGTTCAGTTCCACGAGATGGTCCAGGAACATGCGGCTGAACACCCGCAACGGCCCCATAGGCCACCCTTCCCTCATGCCGGCTTGCCTTTCCCTTTGTGGGGCAGGTTGGCAACCTGCCGCCGCGTCCCTGGGGCATCAGGTTCGCCCCGGAGCCTCCCTGCCAGGATCGCCCGCAGCTCCTCATCCGTCATCCCCCCCACCCCATGCTCCTGCCGCACCGTCCCGCCGTGCTCCACCTGCTGTTTGTCCCGCCATTCCTCGGGCTTCCGGTTCTTCAGCCAGAAAATCTGCGCCGTCGTGTCCGGCGGCAGCTCCTTCGTGGTGCGTTCCCGGCGCACCACCACCAGCTCGCCATCCCCCTCCGGCGCGTCCCCCGCTCCCTCATCCAGCGGCGCCATCACTGCGATTATCGCCGGCCGTTCGCGGACGATCTTCGTTTCCGTCACCTGCACTCCGAGCGCCCGCTGCAACAGACTTTTCTCCACCTTGTCGTCGGTGAGCGCTTTTCCGGCCTTTATGGCGGCCGAAAACTCCTCGTGCTCCCCCTGCCAGGCCTTCAGCGTGCTCAGCGCTATCCCTAGCCCGCGGGCGATCTCCTCGCTCGTCGCCCCGCCCGCCGCCAGCCGGTAGGCCACCTCCGGGTGATCCGCCAGCCGATACAACGTGGGACGCCCGGGCCCGGGCTTCTTTGTCTCTCCGCCCTTCCGCCTCCCAGCACTCAATACGACCGCCTCTCCACCACCACCCTCGCCCGGTACTGCTCCCCGCACCGTCCGCACACCCCCGCCGCCACCCCCTCCGGCAACCGGCTCATGCTCCCCGGCTCTAGCGTCGCGTCCAGCGCCACCGTCGTATCGCACGTCGCGCAACTCACTCGCAGATCCATCAGCACCAGCGATCCCCACCCTAGCCGCCCCGGATCCACCGCCTCCCACACGTCCCGCTGCAGTTGACTCAGCATCCGCTGCTCCCCGAAAGACAAAAGCCGGCCCCTGGGCTCAGGCTCGGGTTGATCAGACCCTACCTCAGCTCAGCAGCCGGCTCAGCTGCGTCGGCTCTTCCCCACTCCCACCATCTTTGTGGTCCGGGTGGCAACCCGGCGTAGGCCAGGGGCTCGATTGCTACAGCGCGTAGGGCAGGAGATTCCCTCCTGCCCTCCCATAGTGCCATATTCTCTCCCCCGCGTCAAATTCCTACAGTTCCGCCAGCCGCGCCTTTAGCCTCTCCGCCGACCATCCGTACTTCTTCGCAACGGTCCGGATCATCCGCTCTGCCGCCGCCAGCTTCTGCTCCGGAGTCCAGGCCCCCCGCAGCCTCCTCGCCGTTCCCTCCGACTCCTCGCCTCCTCGACTCTTCGCCTCCACCACCCGCCCCTGCTGCAGCGCCTTGATCTGCGCCTTGAGGCGGCCGATCTCCTGGTCCAGCGCCTCCCGGCGCGCCACCCTCGTCTCCAGTTGCCGCTCCAGCTTGGGCACCTGACGCTGCCCCGCCGCCAGCGCCCGTTGCCGTGCCCGCACCCGGTCCATCAACTCCCCCAACTCCAGCGTGGTCATCGCCCCGATCTCGACGGGACCCACCGTCTGGTTTTCCCTCGCGGTGCTCCCGGCGGAGGGTCCGCTCGGCCCTGTTCTCATGATCGCCTCCGTTCCTCTGATCTTGCCTGCCCGCAGCCTCTCCATCACCGCCGGCGCCTGCGACAGGATAATCTTGCGCTCCGCCCCGCTCAGTTCCGCCAGGAACTGCCGCTCGCCCCTCGCATAGTGCAGTACCTGGCGCGGCAGGCAGCCGGCCCCGTCATCGCCGGGTCCCATCCCTCTGGGCGCCCCACAGTCATCCCCCACCGACGCCCCCGTGATCCCGCAGTCCAGATCCCCGGGCCCCCGGCCGTCCTGGATGTACCCGCATCGGGCCTGCTCTCTCCTCATCTGTCCCTCTCCCCAGCGCGGCATCTGCGGCCACCCCCTTGAGCGCGGCGTACACCGCGTTGCCGCTTACCCCTACCCTCCGCCCGATTGCGGTGTAACTCATCCCCCCTGCCCGCAGCGCACGCAGAGGGGCCACCCTCTCGGCCGTCCAGGTCCGCGGCCTCCCCGCCCTCCGCGTCTGCTGCCCATCATCGGTCCCCTGCCGCACTCTCTCCGCCGCCGCCTCCACCTCGGGGTCCGCCACCAACCTGGCCAGGGCCGCCATCAGCGCCTCCCGGTATTCCCAGTCCGTCGGCAGACCCACATCAGCCAGGATCTCCGCGATCAGGGACCTCATGCTAGCACCCTCGGGTTCATGCTCTCCTCGATCAGCGCCTTCAGCCCAACCCCCAGCGCGTCCCGCACGTGTTCCCCCTTCGCCCCCTTGCCCGCTTGCGGCGAGCCGAATATCCCCCACGCTACCCACGCCTCCGTGTCATTTACTGGCGACACCCGCCGCAACTCGCCTCGACCAAACAGCCAACCCTCCAGGTAGCCCGCTTGTGCCTCCTGTACCCGCCCCACATCGGCGAGGTACCACTTCTTGGCTCGCCGTTCGGTGAAGGTCTCCTCGCAGTAGACCATCCGAATGCCCCGCCTCTCCATCACCTCGGCGATGGCCTCCGCGATCTGCTCGCTGTCCCATCCGCTGAATTGCCGCGTCTCCAGCAGCACCGGCGCCCGCTCGCTCCCCATCACCACCGCGATCGCCGGTGAAGCGCCCAGGTCTATCGCAAGCAGAGGCCTCATCTCACCCCCAGCGGCAGCACCATCTCCGCGCCCTCGCCCTCCGGCAGCTCCGTCACCTGCCCCAACCGCTGCCGTATCAGCTCCAGGTACTGCTCGCAAATCTCGATGCCAGCCCACCTCCGCCCCAGGTCCTGAGCGACCTTCAGCGTCGTGCCGCTGCCGGCGAACGGGTCGAGCACGATGCCCGCTAGCCATTCAGTCACGCCGCAGGAGCAGGTGCGCCGCCAACCCGCTGTGCGGCAGCGCGTTGATAGTGCCTGCTCGAAAATCTTACTGAGTGGCCTACTCGTTCCGGCACTTTGGCCGAGGGACGCCTTCCTGCAGTGTTCGGCGTACTTCTCGTCTGGGGTGTTGTCATGCACAATCCCCCGAACCCTCTCCACCACCCGCGCCCAGGGCGCGCCGCATTCCCGACACACCCGCGGTGGACATCCCGCGAGGATGCACCGCGTCGGCAGCGCAGGAGGAAACACCGCGAAGTGGGCGCCGGCATAGCCCATCGTCGGGAACTGCCAGACGGTGCGGAGATTGCGGCCGCCAGTAAGCGCATCTGCATCCCACATCCCCGGCCTGCGGGTTCTGATTCCTTGCTCGCGCAGCTGCTCGTTCTTCCCCGCGGCCATCGGCGTGCGGTACCGCTCCACGCTCGCGGCGCTGATACCCTCCCTCACGTCCTCCCCGTCGGCCCAGTAGTTCTGGCTGGCCGCGAGAAGAAGCACCTTCTCGTGCGCGGTGGTCGGCCGCCAGGACCCGCGCCGCAACACCAGGCCGTCATTCGGTGTGCATTTGGGGCAGCCGGGACAGTCCTGCCAGATAGTCTCCGTGCGGCCCGTTGGAACACGATGCCCCACTCTGCCAGTAATGATTCCCCCAGGAGTCGGGAGCGATATTGGATTCGCACACTTCATGCAGCCCAGGCAATCGGCCGACTCTTCCCGTTCCACCTTGACCTGATGCTGCTGCCAAGACCAACCCGAAATACTCTCCGGCATACATGACGGCTTATGCCAAATCACCTCGCTCCGCACGAACCAGCCATCGGCCTGCGCCGCCAGCGCCACGCGTTGCGGTATCATGCAGAGGTCGCCGGGCTTGAGGCCGGGGGACGGCCCCGCGCGCCCACGTTCATTTCGATTCCGCCTCTCGTACCCGTCACTGCCAATGATATCCCCAGCTCCGCCGAAGCGTCGAAAGGACTGCGACAGTCCTGGGTTCACCTCGTTGGCGTGCGCGCCGCCGCTGCCCGCGTAGCTATCGCCCAGGTTCCACCAGAGCACACCATTGGGCCTCAGTACGCGCCGAATCGCCCGGAGGATCATGAGCGTGTGGCAGACATAACAGACCGAGCACAGCTTCCCCTCCGGCCGCCCGCAGTCGTGCAGGGGTTCGAGGCCGTAGCCGCCCCGCCACGCGCCGCAGCGCGAGCACACGCGCCCGCCCGTGGCGTCGTAGCATGAACCCCGCACAGAAGCCTGCTTTGCGCTGCCTGCGTCATCGTGTCTTCTGCTCCGCCGAGGTGCGGTTTCAGCCCACGCGTGTTCGCAACCCGCGTCCCCGCCCCACACGCAGGCCTGCTCGCCCGAATAGGCGCGAAGTCCCCAATACGGCGGGCTGGTCACAACGCAGTGGACGCTCGCCGCCGGCCACGTCGCCAGCACGTCCAGCACGTGGCCGATCGTCACCTCACCCAGCGCCAGGGTCATCCGCCTCCTCCTCCCTCGCCACTGCCTCCGGGAGCTCCCACACGCCGAGCTGACCCCGCAGCGCCTCCAGTCGCTGAATCCTCTCCCCAATCCAGCGGATCACTGGGACCGCAAAAGCATTGCCGAGTGCCCGATATCGCGGCCCATCCGGGCACTGCTCGCGCGGTCGGCCCCGCCAGGGAATCAGCGTCCAGTCGTCGGGGAAGCCTTGCAGCCGCTCGCATTCCCGCGGAGTCAGTCGGCGCACCGCTCTGCCGATCCTGGCGAACTGGTACGAATGTTCCGCGTTCGCCCTTAGTCCCTGCGCTGTCTCGTTCTCAACCTGCCCGCCGCCGCTGGCCCACTGAACCTGTCTGGCATCCACAGGCAGAAGCGTCTCACTCTCCTCATCTATCCTGCCGCTGCCGCTCTTGGCGTCGAGGGTGAAGGCGACAGGTTGAATATAGCCGCTCAGATATTGCTGAAGGCTGCTTATGCCGCCATCGCCGTGCTTTCTCTCCGTGGCTGCGTTCGCACAGAGGGGACCGACTACTTCTGACACGAAGGTCTCTCGGCTTTCGTCCTGGCTACAGTTTCCAGAGCGCGCCGCAACTGCTCGGGCAACACCTTTCCCCGTTTGGCGGCCCTTCGGAGTATCCCCGCGCAGGCTCGCGCGCTCAAGAAGTACCGCCGCGGCAGGTCGCCAGTCTCCAAGATAGCCGACAACGTAGGGATGCCGGCGTCGCTGGGGAACTCCGAAGCCTTGTGCGTCAAGAACTCGGTAGGCGAACCCATACCCGCACCGCCCCAGTGCCCCGAGGAAGGAACCAAAGTCCCGTCCTCCGTCGCTGGACAGGAGGCCGGCGACATTCTCGAAGACCACCCAGCGGGGGCGCAGGCGGCGAGCAATCGCAAGGAATTCGAAGGCCAGGAGACCACGAGGGTCATCCAAGCCCGCTCTTCGTCCTGCGACGCTGAAGGACTGGCAGGGGGTTCCTGCGACAAGAACGTCAACTGGTTCGGCATCTCTGATTTCACGCATATCTCCAAGGTTTACCGTTCCGGGATCGTGGTAATCAATTACCGCGCGGCAGAAGGGGTCTATCTCCGAGACCCACTTGCGCTCCCAGCCCAGCGGTCCCCAGGCCACCCGCGCCCCGCCTATGCCAGCGCATATCTCAGCATATGTCACCGTCTCACTTCACCCAACGGCAGGGCCATCAGCCTCCACCGCCCTCGCCACTGCCTCCGGGAGCTCCCACACGCCGAGCTGACCCCGCAGCGGGACCATCGTCTCCAGCCGCCTCTGCTCCGCAAACACCCAGGCGCATAACCCCTCCCGCCACCAGGAGAGCGGGTTCAGATGTAGCGGCTGCTCCAGCTCGAACTGCTCCCGGCCTCTATATGCCTCGCCATCGTGGCCTATATCTGTGCGGTACCAATGCCAGCCGACCAAGCGCACCACCCCCACCATTCCGCCCAGGCGCTCTTCCCACGCGCCCAGGTTGGCGACCATGGAGGGATGACTCGGTCTTATTCCTGCCGCCATCCAAATCGCAGCCGGCGCCTGGAGATCAACATGCTTCCCCGCGTGAATCGCGAACAACGGCGCCTGGTGCGTCTCCGGGTAATACCGCGCCGCCACGATCAAATCGCACACCTCCCACGGCGGCGCCCAGGTCCTGATCTCCAGGTTCTTCGACCCGTTCACGATGCACTCCGCCCACGGCTGTTTCACGCTCAGGCACAGCATCACGCCCCCTTTGCGGGCAGTCTCCAAGGCAGTTCCCCGGGCTGCGGCGGGAAGCGGATCACCCGCGACTCTCCCGGTTCCCCGCTGGCCTGCTTGATATAGCACGGCACGCCCGCTAACTGGCATTGCGTCGAAACATCCCGAAGCCATTGACAGGGAGTGTGACGCGCGCCCGGGCCGCTCTCGCAACCGGCGACGACGAAGTTGAACAGACCCATATCCTCGCCGAGATCCACAGGCCCAAGTAGCGGTTCCAGACTCAGCCATACCTGGTCGCACTGCATGAAGCGGTTCCGCGCAATCTCTGCAACCCTCTTGGCCGAGTCGTTATCCCAAGCACTGAACCCCCACCACACTGGATCGCCGTTAGCGCCGAGGTGCTCCAACATCGGCAGCACCATGCCGCTCATGCGTTCCCACCTCTTCGTCACCAGGAGGTACCGATGGTGCGGAGCCGCCGCGATTGTACGGCAGACGCGGAAGATGAACTCATCCGGCACCTGCTCGTGGAACAGATCGCCACGTGAACAGACCAGCACCACCCGCGGCTTTCGCCAGTGCAGCGGCTGCTCCAGGCGGTCGGCGTGGAGGACGAGGCGGGAGAATGGAATCGGCACCTCGCCGGTGAGTTGACATGTACCACAAACCTCGCGGTCGGCAAGTCCGGTGATAGGCATAGTGCCCTTACCCCGACAACGGAGGCACCCTTCGTATCCGCCATGCGTCGCTGGCAGGCGACGCGCAAGCGCCGCGGCCCAGCAATTACGACAACCTTCTCCGACCGGAGTGCAGCCCGTAACCGGGTCCCAAGTATCAGTCGCGTAAGGAATGCGCGTCTTGCCCATCACGTGCCCTCCATCGTCAGCGACTTGAACCTGGCCCACACCCTCGCCACCTTGCGCCGCGTCGCTCTGCTCGGGTGACTGGTCATGCGCTCGAATCGCACGCCGCTATCAGCCGCGTTCCCATCAGGTCATAGTGGGGGTACGACGCCGGCTGATACCACTCGCGCTTGAGGCCGAGCGTGGCCGCGGCCTCGTGCAGCTCATCGATAGTGTCAGCCACCAGGTGGCAGGTGGCACTCTTCCGAGCCCACCCCCTGGCTTTCCACGGCACGGGGGCATCGTGAGCGATCATCGAAACCCTCCTGCGCGCTCCAATTCATCCCTCCGCCCGCTCGGTAGCATCGCTGCCTCCAGGACGTACTTGCGCCGCACCGCGAACCACTCGCGCCAGTCTGGGCGCCTAAACTCAAATTCGTCTGGTGCCCGGTAGAGCATCAGGAACGGAATGCCTCCGGCCAGTAGCACCTGCTCACACCGTGCCGCGGCGAGGTCCGGGGTGTCGTCGGGATCGAAAGCAGCCAGCACATAGCAATGGATATGATCGCGGGTTAGGCCGGCGGCGCGAAGCAGTGAGATCGCCGCCCGCGTCTGCTCCCACTGCTCCGGGAGATCGTACGCGAGGAATAGTCGCTCAAGGCGCAGGGTCAGGAGCTGCTGGGCGATCCGATCGGTAATCAGACTCGCCTCCAACCCGCCCGTGAACAGAATCGGCTTCGGTTGCCGCTTCAGCATCTCGAACACGGCAGCGACGTGTCCGGGCGAGCAGGCCAGCAGGTTATTGTCCATCACATTCCAACCGTCCCGGATAGGTAACTCTCGCAGCGGACCTTCACGTTGCTGCACTGCGCAGTAAGAGCACGAGCGCCTACAACCCCGACTTGTGATCGTGTATCCCGGTTTGAGATAGAGGCCCGGCATAAACTCTCCCGGCCTGTTATCGGCACCATGGTAGGCAGGTCCTCCGAGACGCACCATGCCGGGATAGAATTGCGCCCAGCTTTCCGCCAACCGCTCCCCTTCCTTCCTGTCCCACGAGCATGTCACGGATATATGCACCTCGTCGGTCTCGGGAAGGAAGATGGGCAAGGGCGGATCGCCAACGAATGAGAGGGCATCTGTGGGCGTAGCGTTCGTATAAATCGGAAAGACGCGGATAATCCTCATGCTCCGAACCCCATCACGACTGCTTCGCCGCCCGCTCGGCGGCCGCATGGAAGTCCACCGCATCGGGACAGATATCGGTGATAGTTACCCGTGGCTGGCCCATATTGCCAAACCAGGGATCGATGGCATTGCACCAACCATACTCCGTCTCGCTTTGGACGCTCCCTGGGCGTGAGAACTTCTTGCAGTTCCCGCAGCACTTCGCCTTGGCCGTCACCCTCCGTGCCTCACCCATCACACCTCCTTCGCCGCGCTCTCGGCGGCGGCATGGAAGTCCACCCGCACGCGCCGGATTGCCCGCAGGATTGTGACGGTGTGGCACACATAACACACCGAGCAGAGTTCGCCCGCAGGCCGCCCGCAGTCGTGCAAGGGCTCGAGGCCGTAGGCGCCCCGCCAGCACATCCAGCACGTGGCCTATCGTCACCTCACCCAACGGCAGGGTCATCAGCCTCCACCGCCCTCGCCACTGCCTCCGGGAGCTCCCACACGCCGAGCTGACCCCGCAACGGGACCATCGTCTCCAGCCGCCTCTGCTCGGCAAACACCCAGGCGCATAACCCCTCCCGCCACCAGGAGAGCGGGTTCAGATGTAGCGGCTGCTCCAGCACGTACTGCCGGCGGCCTCTATATGCCTCGCCGTCGTGGCCTATATCTGTCCGATACCAGTGCCACCCCACCAGCCGCGCCAGCCCCACGATGCCGCCCTGACGTGGGGGATCGTATATCTCGTATACCTTCTCCCAGATCTCGTGGGGCGCGTCCACGTCCGGCCTCATCCCCGCGTGAATCGCAAACAGCGGCGCCTGCTTCTCCTCGGGGTACTCCCACGCCGCCAGGATCAAATCGCATACATCCCGGGGCGGCGCCCAAGTGCGGATCTCGATGCTTTTGGAGCCGTTCACCAGGCACTCCGCCCAGGGCTGCTTGAGGCTGAGCGCTAACATTTCCCTGCCTCCACCAGCCGAAACCCCTCCGCCCTTAACGCCCGCACCAGGCTCGGGTTGGCTGAGGGCCGGAGCCGGGCCACCTCCCGCCCGCTCTCGTCCAGCACCCGCACCCAGTGCGGGGCCAGCATGGGCAGAGCCGATGCCTCGCAGTGCACCACTCGTACCAGGTCACACCTTCGCATCACGCTACCTTCTCCCTCCTGCGCTCCCGCGCCGCCACGATGCGTGCGTACAGCTCCGGGCTCCTCTCCCGCACCTGCTCCAAGGACCCGGCGATGTGCCGCTGCGCCTTGTTATGCCGGGCCGCTCGCGTCCGCCGCGCCGCCCGCGCCGCCTGGTATTCCTCCCACCAGTTCGCCTGCCTCATCGCCTCTCTCGTCCGCATCATCCCCGCCTCTCCCTCGCCACCCACCCCGCCCAGGCCCGATCCGGCCGCGCCGGCGGGCTCTCCGCCGCTCGCTGCGCGAAGCGCTCCGCCGCCCGCGCGATCTGTCCCGGCGAGAGGTCGGGGCGGGCACGCACCGCTCTCAGAAACCCGCCCCGGCTCACTCCCGCAGCCCCCACCACCAGGCTGCACCGATCCACGCTCGGCACTCCCTCGCACGGGTGCCGCCTCTGGGCCGTGTGAGTCAGGCTGTCAGCCTGACCTCCTCCGGGCCTGGCCGTTGAGACTGACGCAGCTTTAGCTGCCCCAGACCAAGACGGCCGTCCCGTCGGCGTAGCCCCTCCGGGCAGGTTGTCCACAGCCCGGGGGGTGGAGCCGACGCGTCTGGTCTTGTAGTCTGTAAACAGACTGTCTGGTCTGGTCTCCCCCTCCCTCCCCTCCCCCGCGACCCACAACCCTACGGTTGTCGGTTTGGGGGGGGGTGACAACTCTACGGTTGTCGGTGGTGACAACTCTACGGTTGTCACTGGGAACGGAAGTTCGCCGTCGCCCGGCAGGTTATCCACAAGGTTATCCACACCCCCTACCCACCAGGTGGGAGTGAGATCGTAGCTCCCCGCCCCCCCCTGCGGCGCCGCCCGCCGCAGGTACTCTAGCTCCTCGAGATGGCGCAGCGATCGCCGCACCAGCTCTCGCGCTCCTGCTCCCTCCACCTCCAACAGCCGCATCACCGTCCGCGCCCGAATCCGCAGCGGTTGCATCGCCTCTCGCTGCTTGTCCCACCGCGCCGTCCCCAACAGCGCGATCAGCACCCGCAGATCCCACCACCCCAAACGCCTGTCCGCCGCCACCGCCACCGGCACCATCGCGAAGTGCTGCAATCACGCCTCCCCTATCCGCCCTGGCCGGGTTAGCAACCCGGCCAGGGCGGCGTCGCCCATACCTGCGTGAGGCTGCTCCGTTGGGCAGGAGCTTGTCTCCTGCCATCCCTCCACTGCCCGCTACTAACGGTCAGATTTGCGCCCGGCCTCGAGTCACTCCGGCCCCCGCCCGAGCCTCCCGAGTGCCCCCTCCAGCACCCCGCATGTCACTTGCAGTATCGCGTTCGCTGTCGCCACCCTCCTGTGTGCGTTCCCAACCATCCCGAGGTTGACTCCCGGAGTCGACTTGTCCGTCTGTTCTGGGAGAATCTCCGGCGGCGAGAACAGCACCTGATTCAGCATCCCCGCCAGCGCGAGCGATTGCTCCACATGCTGCTCGAGCAAAGTCAGCTGTTCGTCCAGATCACCCGCCGTGATTCCCAGCCTCTCTTGGACCGCCCAGCTTCCTGCCAGCGCCTCCGGCGGCTTCTTAGCAATCATTCCTGCGCTGGCATACCTCCTCGTCTCTCCCGGTCCGCTCTGCCGCGTGTCCATCCTCACCTCCCTTTCTCCAGCAGCGCCCCTCCTCCAGCAGCCCCCGCCCCTCCCACTCATACCAGACCTGGGCTTCCTCGGCCGTGCCGTCCCACTCGCCCGCAATCGCCCGCTGCGCCAGATCTTCGAGGCCGTGTCGGTGCAGCACCTCCACCAGGTCCCGAATCGGAGTCGCACTGGGGCTCTCGAAATCATCGAACCGACCCGCCCGGGCCTCAACGGCCAGCAGATGCAGGCCCTCTCGGTCCAGCACCGCGGCCAGCCGTTCCTTGGTGCTCATCGCCCCTCCTCCAGCAGCGCCGCCGCGCTCAGGTTGCGCAGGCCCGGCGCCATCCGTTCTTGCCTCCCCGCCATCACATCCGCCGCCCAACACATCCCCACCAGCAGCGCCAGCGACAGCAGCGCCGTGAACCACCCGGGCCACCTCAGCCACTCCTTAGCCTTGATCAGCCATTTGCCCATGTCACCTCCTTAGTCCCGCGGGAGCGGGCCGGTTGACTGGTGGGGAAGCCGACCCGCTCCGCGTCGGGAAGTGGGACAGGTTGGCAACCTGTCCGCCGCAGCGCCGTCATCAGGGCCCGCTGCCGTGCCGCCGTCACGTCTCGCTGCCGCACCCAGCCCATCATGCTTCCCGTGCGGCGGTCCCTCACCACATCCCCTCGCCGCTCATGCGCACCGTACTTTCGCATCGACGGCTCTGGCCGCCGTTCCGACTCTTCGACTCTTCGCCTCTTCGACTCCTCGACTCCTGGCATCTCTCTCTCCGTTCTAGTGCCGCGGGCCGGGCCTTCGCGGAGGGGGATAGTGACGTG
>Ga0315284_10007747_pt1 | contig 15327 bp, 16 predicted proteins | sample YL17G09_16_MG_FD_203696 | JGI IMG/M metagenome (GOLD analysis project Ga0315284, IMG submission 203696) | Sediment microbial communities from Yellowstone Lake, YNP, Wyoming, USA - YL17G09_16 | ecosystem: Environmental > Aquatic > Freshwater > Lake > Sediment | place: USA: Wyoming | collected... | reverse complement strand
AAGCGAAGCGGTCATAAGCGAAGCGGTCATAAGCGAAGTGCCCATAAGCGAAGTGGCCATAAGCGAAGTGGTAAACGTAGTGGCCGTATGTCCAGAAGGCGCTAATTTAATTGATTCATTTATGTCATGGTTAAACCATAACATGAATATTAGTTCAGTTCTGCGTTTTCAGTTCTGCGTTAATGCCGAGTAGTCGCTGGTTTCGGTATCGGCGCCAACATCGTTGGCTTCCCCGGCAAAGGTTAAGATATAAATTGCATGATAAAAAAAATATATGTAGAACGGGAACAACTGCCAAAATTTAAAAATGAGATTGATGGAATAAAGAAGGCTGAATACCATCTTGACTATATAAATAAGATCCTGCACGCCCCCGACGGATGGAGCTTAACCAAAGAACAATTAGAAGATCTTAACGACCAGCGTAAGGTCTTTCAAAAAAGACTAGATGATAATGCATTTATTGCCAAACATAATAAACGGCCATGATCCGGTGGTAAAAGGCACAAGCGAAGCAATAAACGTAGTAATAAGCGAAGCAATAAACGTAGTAATATGTCCCGAAGGCGCTAATTTGATATTTAATTATTTACAACCAAATTATTTTAGACATAAATATAAGAGCCAATTCTATATCTATGTCTGACTCCGAGTCTGATATTACAAATTATGCATATGTATGGTACAGAAGAGATACAGAACATTTATTAGACTTCACGGAGGGAGAATTAGATAAAATGTATGAAATTTTGCTGACTTATTCGTATCCATGTTATTTAACAGGAAGCGATACAATCACCCACATGTCATCTGATGAAAAAACAATGTTGCTGCAACATGAATCGTTATTCATACAAAAGAAAATGGCAGATGCTGGGTTAGCATCTGTAATTATGCTGCAGATACCAAGAATTTTATATGATTTGTTTAATTTGCACCGAACTTATAGTAATAATGAACAATATGTATTTGTGTATGATGTTCACCGTAGTAATCCCACTGCCATGTCAAAAATGATTGATTATAATGTTCGCACACGTGAATATACTGATTCTGTAAAAACAAAAATTTTTGAATTAAATGCATTTATTGTAAATTACGTGCAACAACGAAATTCCATGTCTAATATTAAACAATTCTATCATGAAATATCCCAAGAGATATTATCACATTGTTGGAGCATTAGTGCCATTATTGGAGGACGCCTGTTGTTTGATGAACAACGCAAAATAGCAAGGGATGAACGAATAAATATAATTAGACAAACCATTGATTTTGAAAAACAATATTCTCAAGGACGTGCAATTTTATATAGAGGAGCAAGCATTGTTAAGGATTCATTAAATACTACACATAGGAAAGTATCACTATCTTTCAATACATCAATACTAAGTGGATGTGTAAATGATCGGACTGCTTGCACATTGTCTTTTATGTCAAAGACGTTTTCGGGCATATATCGCATTAGTAATGATGATCAGGATAAGATAATCTGCAATATTAAAAAATTTATTGTTCACGATTCATCAAACGAAAATTCATTGTTTTTTATACCACCAATTCATCCATTTGTGCAATTATATTGTAGTGGGGAGTTATTTCATCCTCGTACAAAACTTGGTAGTGATTTTGAGCAAGATAAAGAATATTCACAAGCAAAAATAGATTTTTTAACTCAAAAAGCATTAGGTAGTGGAATTCCTTTTAGGGGATTAGAATGCCCCTTCATTTTTATTGAACATTGTGATTATTTAATATCGGATAAATCATTTAAAACCCTAAACGAATTATATCAACGTTACAAATTGACTACCAAATTAACTAGTGTAATGGATACATTTGATAGATTCCCACACCGCATGAAGTTTCCGCAGGTTTTGGAGGGCATACCAAATCAGATAAAAGAAATAAGGAACAAAGCCCGCAACGCAAAATTTGAAGCATCTGGCAATCGTAGCCAATCAGTGATTGGTGCTAGCACAATTTCCGTTAAAGGTGGCAGGCGAACCAGGCATAAGCGCAGTGGCCATAAGAAGCGAAGAAGCAATAAGAAGAAGCGCATGTCCCGAAGGCGCTAATCGCAGTTTAATTTATGTCATGGTTTAACCATAACATGAATATTGTCATCGCGTTTAGAATTTAGAGTTCAGATTTCAGTCCTGCGTTTTCAGTCCTGCGTTTTCAGTCCTGCGTTTTCAGTCCTGCGTTTTCAGTCCTGCGTTTTCAGTCCTGCGTTAGAGCCGAGTAGTCGTTGGTGGGTTGCACGCCCCAAATCTTCTTAAGCAGCTTGGCCTTCTTGCGGTCGCCCTTGTGTGCGATGAGAGGAGCGGGACTAGGACCAGGGGCACCGGGAGCCTTAGAAGGGCCACTAGGAGCCGGGGTCACGCTGGGAACGGGGCGACCCAGCGCTTTAGACAGCATGTTGTTGAAGCTGACGGCGAAGCCGAACAGGATCATGAAGAACGCCACGATGTCGCTCCTAAACAACGGCTGGTGCAAATAAAAGTGGTTGATAATGAGAATGGCGGTGAACTGCAGTGTAATGAGGGTGAAGGTGTCTTGGGTGGGGGTGACCAGCTTGTACTTGTCGCCAATGTTGACAGCGATGGACATGAAGAACCAGTCCAGCCACGCAAACGGGATGGCCATCTTGTAGGCGGCAAACATGCCCATGTTGGGGAATTTCAAGGTGACAAACTGACCCCACATGGACGACGCCTGAGCGCAAACAAATGCGATGAACCATAAAATGTAATTCAACGGGGTTTTCCCTGCATTAGGACCAGAAGAGGGACTGGCGCTGGGACTGGCGCTGGGACTTGACATGAAATTCACAATGCATATATAATATTGCATATAATATATATTGCAAATTGGTTTCCGGTATGAAACATAAATTTTCCATCGGCCTGTTGCTGTTCTGGATTTTTCTAAATCTGGCCATCATGGTCACAATGGATTTAGCGCTGTTCATGCAAACCACGCCGGGTATGAAGGATGCCGGCACAATTAAGAAGATCATGACCGCCGAGTTTTGGGCCACCATTGAGTGGATGTTCGTCATCCCGTCCAACCGCATCGGCAACTGGTTCCTCACGGCCGCTCAAGTCTCTCTCTCGTCCTACGTGTTTGATTTCTTGGGCCAGGTGCTGTCCAACGCGTTCTGGTTGAAGCTGCCCACCACGCTGGACGACTACGCCGCCATGGGGCTGATTCTGGGCGCCATGGTCATTTCCAAATACCACTTGGTAGGTTGAAGCACGGTGGCTAGACCACGTACCACGTACCACGTACCACGTACCCCATATATATTAAATCCCGTTCATAAGTATTTAAAGAATATCGACGAATATTATTTAAATTGTTGCAAATACGGAAAATGAACGCACCCGCGAATGCATATGCCGACAACGTGCTCACCATCAAGACCGTGCAAATTGCGCCCTTTCGCACGCTCATGACGGCGCTAAAGGACATCCTGCTGGAAACCAACATCACGTTCAAAAAGGACGGCATCCGCATCGTGAACATGGACAAGTCGCACACCATGTTGGCGCACCTGTTTCTGGGTGCGGAGAATTTTGAGCACTACGAGTGCCACATGGAGAAAATCATCATTGGCGTCAACATGTTCCACTTGTTCAAGCTGATTAATTCCATAGACAACGACGACACGCTCACGCTCTACATTGAGAAGAAGGACTACAACGACGGCATCGTGTCGTTCCTGGGCCTGAAGTTTGAGAACGGCGACATTAAGCAGTGCAAGACGCAGAAGCTGCGGCTCATTGAGCCCGATCCCGAGGAGTTCATTGAGCCCAACGTGGTGTTTTCGTCCGTCATTAACCTGCCGTCCTCCGATTTCCAGAAGATCATTCGCGACATGTCGTGCATTTCGGAGAAGCTGGAGATCAAGTCGGTGGGGAACGAGCTCATTTTCCGGTGCTCGGGGCAGTTTGCCACGGCGGAGATTCGGCGGGTGGAGACGGACGGCAGCATGGAGTTCATTCAAAAGCAGGACTCCAATAAAATCATTCAGGGCGAATTCTCTCTGAAAAACTTGGGCTATTTCATCAAGTGCACCAACCTGTGTAGCCAGATTGAAATGTACCTGGAGAACGACCTGCCACTGGTGGTCAAGTACTACGTGGCCAGCCTGGGAGAGATTAAGCTGTGTCTGGCGCCGCTGCCGTCTTCCAACTAGTAATGGGGACATGCGTCCCCCTTAAACCCCTAAGGGAACCTACGGTTCAGCGCAGTAGCCTTTGGCCCCTTACACACCCAATTTGGGAATTAAAAAAAAACATTGAGAGTATACATAAACATGGTTAAGTTTTCAATTCGTCCGTTGCCGGGTACTGAAAAAATCATTGTGACAAACATGGTCACTGGCGCCCAATATGAAACGAGTCAATCCTCAATGAGGAGATTTTGGGATCATTTTAGTCCAACTGTTCCTTACATGAGCAGTGTTGGTATTACAACCGAAGGAGTTCATGTTGCTGATTTAATTCCAGATTTTGAAGAGGCCGTAAAAAACAAATTAATGTAATAATAATATCGCAATATCTCTCTAATCCAAATGTTTCAACTCAATGCAACCGTTTTGAACAGTCCATGGACCAACCTGTTGCTATTATGCTTGGTGGAAGTGTACGGCGACTTCAAGTTCAAGGCATACGCGCGTTCCCCCAACAATGACATGGATGGCATCCCTTTGTTCATTAAGGGCTGTATGGGATATGCGGGTGTCATTTACTTCTTGATACGCATGTTACGACTGAAGGACGTCATTTGGGTGAACGCCATGTGGGACGGCGGCTCGGCGCTCATTGAGACGTTGTTCGCGTATTTCATGTACGGCGAGCGGCTGAAGCAGCCGGTGAATTACGCGGGGCTGGCGCTCATTGTGCTGGGGCTGTTCATGCTGCGAAACGGGTAAAGCAACGCGATGTCTAATTTTCTCCTGGTTCGTATATTCCAGATAAAGGATTAAACACCATCCGATTCATGGCGTTTGTCTTTGTGCAAACAGTAGCCCCACCTGGATTATGAAAACAACCGTGTAAACCATGATACGGCGTGTAGTCTGGTTTGAATTCTTCACCGAATTCTGGTTCAGTATAATGTCGCTCCGATCCAGATGCTTCAAGCTCTAATGCTAATTTTTCAGATGCAATGCGTGCAACATCCGCAGCAACCTTCCAATATGCTTCCATTATTTTTGCATTTTTCACCTTAAGGTCTTCTATTTCTTTTTTAAGTTTTTCATTCATGTATGTTTTTTCTTGTTTTAATTTTTCATTGTCTTTCAGCGTATCCACATATGCGGCTTGCACATTTTTAATTTTTTGTTCCATTTCGTTCAATTCGTTTTGCAACATTTCATTTTTATTCATAGAAAAATCAAGTTGAGATTTTACATCTGTGGCATCCAGTGGATTATTTGCAAGTTCTTTCAAACCTGATTTTATTTTATTGAAAGCATTTATCACATTCTTATCCCAGAATCCTGAATCCCATGTAGGGCCATCAATGTGACGATATGTAACCAATTCTTTCAACATGTCAACAAGATATGCAGGAACAGGAACATTGTCAACAACCGACAGTGCAGTATTAACATGCCAACTATCTCCCCAATATTTTGACATATGTTGTATTTTAACATTTCCTCTAGAATCTATTTGGTACCGGTATTTGTGCCATCGTCTATCGTCTCCATTGGATGAGTTGCGAAATTCAACTGTTTCATAATCTAATATGAACTGGAGTTGTGTGGTCATTGCCGTGTTATTGATATTTAATGTTTAAATTAAAATATTTAAGCACATTTGATTATGATTATGGATAAATCATAATTATTTTCAACAAAAATTGATTTATAAATAATGCGCAATTAATGTATTACAGAGAACACATCCGCAAAACCATGGCCCAACATCAGAATCAGAAACCCGTCATTGAATCTTTTACCGACCACGACGGCACGCTCAAATTCACCGTGAGTCAAATCAACGTCAGCTTGGCGAATGCCGTTAGGCGTGTCATTCTATCTGATGTACCCACTTACTGTTTCCGCACGCTGCCACACGCCGAGAACCGCGTGGACATCACGGCCAACACCACGCGTCTGAACAATGAAATCATTAAGCAGCGCATGGGCTGCATTCCCATCCACCTCAAGGCCAACGACCCCGATTTCGAGCACTTCAACGTGGAAGACTACCGCGTTGTTTTAGACGTTCAAAACACGGGCACCGCGAACGAATACGCGACGACCAAGGACTTCCGCATGATGAATGTGAAAACGGGCAAAGAGCTGAGCGAGTCCGTTGTGCGGCGCATCTTTCCGCCGGATGCGATCACGGGCGGCTACATTCTGATCGCGCGGCTGATGCCGAGGCTGACCCAGTTCGTGGAAGGCGAGCGACTGGCTTTGACCGCCGAAATCGGGGTGGGCACTGCGCGCATGGACGGCATGTACAATGTGGTGAGCACGGTCGCGTATTGCGCGACCCCCAACGCAGAGGAAGCCGACAAGGTGTGGGCCGAACGCGCAAAAATATTAGACCGCGACGGCAACGACGCCGCGGCAATTGCGTTTGAAAAAAAAAACTGGTACGCCATGGAAGCGAATCGGTATGTTAAACCCGACAGTTTTAACTTCATTGTTGAATCGGTGGGGGTGTATTCCAACCCCGAGATTGTGACCAAGGCGTGCCTGCTCCTGGTTGAAAAATGCAAGAAGCTAATAAGTGATATTGAGAATGCCAGCGGCGACGTGGATGTGGCGCCATCGGACACCACGCTGAGCAATGGATACGACATCACGATGCAGAACGAAGACTACACGATGGGCAAGTGCATTGAATACTTCATTCACACCAAGCATTACGCGGGCAGCAAGACGGTTTCGTTTTGCGGGTTTCGCAAAAACCATCCACACGACACGCACAGCATGATCCGCATGGCATTCCGCGCGCCCACCGATGCGGACATTGTGCATGCGTATCTGATTCAAGCCGCGCGTGACTCGGCGGCCGTGTTTGAATCGCTGATTTCGCAGATCCACCGTTAAGCAGAAAACCCAGGTTTTCCTTTGATCCCGTACCCAATCACAATACCAATTGCATTTCACGCAAATAGCATTTAAATAAATGACATGATGCACATGCAAATCATGACATCAACCAACGCAACCAACGCAACCAACGCAACCAACGCAACCAACGCAACCAACGCAACCAACGCAACCAACGCAACCAACGCAACCAACGCAACCAACGCAACCAAGATAACGGATTACAAATATGTGTTGCTAATTTTGAATTGCAAAAAATATAAATGGAAGGCAGACAAACAAAAAAGCACATGGCTTCCAAAATTGCCCGCCAATGTGTGTTATTTGCACGTGATTGGACGTGGTAAAACCCACGCATCATGCGAATTGGATTTGCCCAATCACGTGCTTTACACCAACACCCAAGATGATTACGTGTCTCTGCCTCACAAGGTCATTGCCGCGCTGAAGGCGGTGAATGAATTGTTTGAATACACGCACATTTACAAGACGGACGACGACCAAATACTGATTCAACCCAATTTTTTCGTGCGATTGGATCAAACATTGAGTGCCGCCGTTCCTGCATTGAATTACGGTGGATTAAACATTCGGGTCAATGACCACTATTCAAATTACCACACGGTTCATCATGAACTGCCCACCACACTGTTTTTGGAAAAAAATGTTTACTGCAATGGACGGTTTTATTTTCTGTCCAAAGCAGCCGTCCTGCACTTGATCCCCCATGAATCGGAAATATCCAAACGAATCATAGAAGACCACGCAGTTGGATTTTATCTGGGCGAACAAATGAAAACACGCATGTGCAACATAGACACTGGTAAGATTTTCGCGGACATTGAACGATTCACCAACCTTTGAACGGGGTTAGATGTTAGATGCATTCCACTCTTTTCTGACATTTGTCGATCTTGCACCATTGATACACCCATATTTCATGGGTGTATCCGGCATCCATGGTTGCTTTTTGCTTCAATAATGTAACATCTTTGTCAACTTTGAATGTGTAGTCTGATTTTACCTCAATGCACTTTTTGAGAGATGGAATGTATATGTCCGTGTAGTATCTACGTCGTGTGTTTTTTGCGTCATGATAAAACACTTCCGGAACCTTTGTGCGGCATGTGATGATGTCTTCCTCAGTTACACCATTTTGCAATAATTCATCCAATGCGGAATCTTCACGTCCTTGAATTATGACAATGCGTCCAGACGGTAACCGATATTCTTTTTTTCTATATCCATTTTTCAAACATTTATCCGCGATTTCAGCATTTTGCATTGGATGTCCGCCAAATCGTTCACGGTTGGTCGTTGTAACTTTTTCCACGACAGAAGGGTCTTGCATGGAATATGGAACACCTCTATTTTTCATATTTGTTTCAATTGATTGTTCGGTTGCATGAACATGCTGACACGCTTCGCAAAATGCTCCATTTTTTTCAATTGTTCTAAATGTTTTTGTGTGGGCGGTTCCACACCTGCATGTAAATTTGATTTCTGTGTCTTTTCGTATTGTCAAGTCGGTGTGCTCAGCATTGGCATTCGCATTATTGCGCTGCAGTAACGTGTGCAGATATGCCATTGTGTACACTGCGTTGCCGCTTGCCAACGAGTTTTGTCTTTTTTTTAGTATAATGTCTTTTGATTGTGACGGATTTTCAACACCCAGAGTTTTCAACATGGTCTCTATTCCTTTGTCTTTGACTTCCTTTGACTGGAGTGCATATTCTGTTCCATACTTTATTAAACAAGTTTGTTTGGTTTTTTCCTGGACATCAATGCTCTGAGTCACATTCGTGCAACCATGCGTGACCAAACATGTCACTTCTCTTTTTTTGTTTGCGTCTTCTACTCCATGTTGTCTACAGTATCCATTTTTTTCCACGACATCTCTAAAGGGTTTTTTGAATGGATTTTCACATCCTGGTATTGCGCATATGCCCTCAATGATTGTGTCTCGGTTGATTTGTCTAGGTTTTGGACCGGTCTTATTTTTGGGTTTGTCATTGCCATTTTCTTTCGGATAATACTTCAACAAAGTTATGTCTTTGTCATTGCAAACCTTGCTTAATAAATCAAGATCGTATTTCAATGGCAGGTTGGCGTTGCCTTGCATGTTGGCGTTGCCTTGCATGTTGGCGTTGCCTTGCATGTTGGTGTTGCTTTATAAATGTGCTTATTTATAAATCAATTTTCATGTCAATTCATATTGTTTCATCACTGTTTCATCCTTCAGCTTTTTCGCACGCTTTTCTCGTCCCGTAATTCAGCTTGTTTTCGTTGAATGACGGTTTTTACGTGGTGACGCTGATCTGGCGCGTCGTGATCTGGTGCGCGGTGGTGGCGCTACTATTGGTGATATAGTGCGTAGCCACTTGCTAATGAGTATTGTCTTTTTAAAAGTATAATATCTTTTGATTGTGACGGATTTTTAACGACGACCACGACTACGACGGCTACGTTGTTGTTGTTTGCGGGACCGGCGGCGGGTGTGGGTGCGGCGATGACGACTGGGGGTACGGTGACGGGTGCGACGGGTGTGACTTTTGCCGCCGTTAGCAGAGTGCTCATGCATTTGTGTTGCTGTTGTCAAAATAGTCCCCGAAGGATGAATTACACGATAAATTTCAACAAATCCGTTGGTAAGGCCGGTTGCTAAAAGGGGTGCCGTTGGATGGAACGCAACAGATTGAACACTGCTGCTATTGATTTTATACTCAACAGTAACAGTATCAGTATTCTGAGATTTTTTTTCAATACTTGTACATGTTGTTTGAATGACTGTGTCGGCGTCATTATCGGCGTCAGCTTCATGACTCAATTCACACAACTTTAGAATGTTGGAGCCGGTTGCCAAAATATACGCTTTTGCTAATGGGTCGAACGCGACAGAGTTAATATTAATAATATTACCTTTGTTTGATATTACTTTTTCTGTTGTTGCTAAACAAGTTCCTTTCAAATGAGGTGTATATAGATCTGTAATTTCCCAAAATTTCGCGGTACCGTCAGCGCTGCCGGTTGCCAGAAGTAGTACGTTTATGTCGGTTGGTTGTTTCTGTTGTTCAACATTTGGTTGGAACACAATAGAGCAAACACCTTCACTGTGACCTGACAGAGTCAATACATTCCATAATAACGGTTCTTGTGATTCGGGGGTGAGCCGATAGTACCATACCATCGCTGTTCTATCAGCGCTGCCGGTTGCTAAAAAGGGGGCCGTTGGATGGAACGCAACAGACATAACCCAATTGGAGTGTTGTTTGTTAGTTGCCAAGCATATCGGTTCCAACGGATTGTCGATATTCCACAATTTAACAGTACCATCGCTGTCACCAGTTGCCAAAAGGGGTATCTTTGGATGGAACACAACAGACCTAATACAATAGTCGCTATACCTAGAATCACTTTTCATATTCAGAGTCGCCACATTTTCTGCTGAGAAGTTGTGGAGCGACAGCCGCCACAATTTAACGGTTCCGTCGCTGCTGCCTGTTGCCAATAAGGTTCCATCATGATTAAAAGCGACTGTATTAACAAAGCCCGCATGCCCTGTCAAAGATGACACATGTTCTATTTTAAACTGCGACTCATCACCGGGTGTATGCTCATCTCTGGGTGTAACTAACCATAATTTAACATTTTTGTCCCTACAACCTGTCGCCAGAAGCAGTATGGTGGGATGAAACACAACACACATAATTCCGAGAGACCAAACAGCATTAAACGTACCAGGCGGAAAGTTACCTTTATTAAATTCTTCGGGGTTAAACTCACTCGCATTAAATTTATCGGTGGATTGTAGTTTGGATACCGTTATTGTTGAAATGTGTTCTATGGTAATATTATCTTCCTCCATATAATATTGTATTATACTATAGTTATAGATTTTTTATTCTACACTGACGGAAAAGAAAAATGAGACAAACTTTCTATAGAATTGTTGGTATTGCTTTATAAATGTGCTTATTTATAAATCAATTTTTAACAATTGTTTCATTGTTTCATTGTTTCATTGTTTCATCATTGTTCATTTTCAGACAATTTTGTGCGGTTTTCCAAGCATGCTTTGCGCACCCCGTAATTCAGCGCGTATATCTGGTGCGACGGAGGCAGCCCGTTCATATAGGCAATTGTTTTGCCCAGCGTGATGTGCTCCTTCTTTTCGCGCAGTTCTTTCAAATACTGTTCGTGCAACCGGAACATGTGCGTTTTGAATTCGGCGGGATACTGAGTGAAGGGGCGTTCCTTCTTCACGTGGCACCCAATGTAGTTTGCAAACAGCTGGTCGGTGTAAGCGTGCAGTTGATCCCGGCACTTTTGAAACGCCACGGCGTGCTCGGGGTGCAGCTTCAAATACTCCTTGACCTTGCCCTGCTGCCGCAACGACAAGTACTGAAACTGCAGCTTGGGCTCGCTGCCGTGCAAGTTCTTAATGCGCTCGTAGTTCGGGTTGCGAAACTTGAAGCGCTCTCCAGTGCTGCGCTCGCGGCATACCAGCCCGGGGAAATCGTACGGCGCATTCAGCGACGTGTACATTTCTCGCAGTGCATTTAGCCCGATGCCGTCGTACTGCAAAGGCAGCTGCACTGACGTACATTGGTTAGCGAATGCGTTGATTCGGGCCAAATGCTCGTCGCGGCACTGCTCCTCCACGACAAGGGATTCATTGTCCGCCCTGAAAACGGCAATCAAATACAGAGTGGGCGCACTAATTTCGCGCACAATGTGATTGTTCGGGTGCTGCATGACAAAACTGTAGCTGCAGTCCTTTTGCAGCGCGTCAAAATTCAGATTGGCTGCATTCATGCATTCCAAAAACATGCGGCGAAACGTTTTCTTAGGTTCGGTTGGTTCATCAGTTGGTTCAGCAGTTGGTTCGGTTTTCTTAGCATCGCCGACCGAATGAAATACGATGTTTGCACCCACGCAGCTTTTTGTGGCCAGGTCCCATCCGGCTCCCTCCTCTTGGCCGTTGGGCTTATGGTAAAACACGTTGATCATGGTGCCCTCCACAAACTCCTCAACAATGATATTGTCATCCGAAAACCGGCCGTTGAGCTCATCCGCGGAAGGGACTATGCATTTTGGGGGCGAGTATGCCATGATTTTTCCATGCTGGTCCAAAACAACCGATCGCAGAAGCCCGATGGTTTGCAGCTGGTCGCATTTGACTGTGTTGCTGACATACTTCAAAACGGAATGCACGTTTGTTCCGCTCTTCCATTTCTTGTTGGTCAGATTTAATTTTTTCAACAGGGCCTGCAGTTCGTCGCTTTGGGGGTCGTGAAACATGAGGCTGAATGCGCGCAAAATGTCAGGTCCGGCGCGCTTCAAGTCGTGGGTCCATTCATTTGACTGTTGTGGTTGTTGTGGTTGTTGTGGTTGTTGTTGCTGTTCCGTTGTCATGTTTGCTTTATGCTTATGATTTATATCCCGCATGTCTTTAAATTCATTCCATATTCATTTTCGCAACTTGCGCTTCTTTGTGCGGCCCCCTTTTTTATTTGGAGTGGCGGCCTTTGCGGCCTTTCCATTGGACGATGATCGTGCCACTTTGCTCCGTGCCTTGGCCGCTATTTCAATCAACGCTTCATTTGAAAAGGTGCGGTCACACCCTTTTACGTATCCGTCAATGTTTCGCTGCAGCGTGTTAAATTTGCGCTGGCACGGCGTGAGCTTGGCATACTCCCGTTTTTTCCGCGCGGTTTCCTCTTTTTTCACCACCTCTTGTTTAACAAAGTCATTTGCGGTTTGTTCAAAGTATTCCTTTAATGGTACCACTTTCTTTCCGATGGCGCGGTTCTGTTTAAAAACGGCTTCGTCAATTTGCGGGGCTTCCGTCGCCGAAATGCCGTACCGCATTGCAATTATGTCGGCCGCATTTTCAAGCGGGTTCTTCTTTTGAGCGGCGGCTTCAAACGCTTTATTGACAGCAGCAGCAGGCGATTGATTCACCACCAACGTTGGTGCAATTCGTTTTTTAGGTTTTGACGACATGGGATACGGATTATATTCATTGTGCGCATTATAATTTTATACAAATTAAAATTAGAATTAGAATTTACAATCTATGTTGGATTATTTATGGCGCGAAAGCATTTGATCATGTCGTTGTGTGCGACGGTGTATTCGCCCCCCTCGTCCGTGCTTATAACCGGCTCAAGCGCTTTCAGGTTGGCGTAAAAACACCGGCAATCCGCATTCGTGATTTTTTGGGATTTGCAACATTGGTCATATACTTGATCCATGTTGTGCCGGCTCTCTTTGTGCCGCAGGGTCATTTGCGCGTCATACGACGACGCATCCACGTAATTGAGCATGTGCGCCATGGCTGCAATTGCATCATTCGTTGCATTCGTTGCATTCGTTGCATTCGTTGCATTCATTGCAATACATGCAATACCATATATTTTCTAATACATTTATATCAAAAAATACATGCACACCATTTAGAAACAATCAAATGGACCATCGCATCATTTACAGGTGTAGCGCTTGCGACGAGAAGCCCGGCGCTTGTGACGAGACGCCGTGAGTTTGCGACGAGAAGCCTTGCGCTTCCCCCCTCTCAGTTCTATCGCATTGCTTAAACCCAACTGTCGTAGTTCTTTATTTTTTTCAGGGGAAATTCCGAATGTATGCAAAAGCATATTTTCGGAAAGGGTGTATCTAGGTGGTTTTGAAGTTGTTTGTGAGTTGGGCATTGGATTGCGTGTATTTATACCTTATTGATATATTTAAAAAATATAATAGATGGATATGTTAAGGTATATACAATCCGGATATTTTATTTTTTTTTAATTGTTCACATTGAATGTCATCTCATGCGGCGCAGTTAAAGCTGGGAGACATTATTCAAATTGAAGCTAAAAACCAGGACTTGAACAACCGCGTCTTTGTCATTGATTACTTGGATGCCGACAAGATTCGTCTCATTGATGCTGACACAATGCTGCCGCGCACGCTGACCATCAACGCGGACACGGGGTCCTTCTCCGACGAGTCCATTTTCAACATCAACATTTTGGATCATGCACCCGAGTCGGGATACGCGCGCCAGAACGGCTTGCTGCCGAATACATGGATTGACATTTACTTTGGCGGCGAGCACCCCACCGTCATTACCGGACGCATCTCCAATTTAGAAGACGGCGAGGACATGATTGAACTGACCACCGCGCCGGACAACGAAGTCATCTACATTGATTTCGGGTTCAAGGGGCTGCCGGAACACCTGCCAATTGAACGCATCAACATACGGCCACCGCCTTCCACAGTGGCAGCAGTGGCCGCCGAAGAAGGTGCGCAAGGCGCAGAAACAGAAGGCGCAAAGGGCGCAGCAGCAGCGGATCCGTTTGACGACGGGCTCGCGCCGCCCGTCCAAACCGTGTCGGTTGCGGTTCCAGCGGTGCGCAACGCCATTGCGGAGATGCTGCACGACGCCGACGAAATCATGGCTTCGCAAGCCGTTCAAGAGTTTTCGTTCATGGTGGACGTGCCCGCCGAGCGCAAGCGCTACAGCCTGGAGTCGCAAACCAACGACATGCTGAACGCGCTCCTTTCCAATGTGCCCGCCACCCAGCGCACTGACGCCGTGTTGAACGGCATCCACACGCTGATCACCCGGTTCAAGCAGCTGCGCGAGCAGTTTTCCACGTTTGACCGCAGCGGAAATGCGCACGTGCCGCTCACGCACGGCCCCGACCACCGCCCCCTCATTGAGTCGCTGCGCAAATTGAACCAGCGCCTGCATTGGATTCTGCCGGTGGTGGCTTGTCGCAAGAAGACGTACGTGAATGAAGAAACCGACGAGGCGCTGTCGCTGTCCCCCAAAGAAGACGTGGTGCAAATGACCATGGCGCAAACGCTGACCGACCAGTCGCAGCTGTACGCTTCTTATAAAAACGGCGGCGACCGGTATGCCGCCTACATGAACAAGCTGAGCACGACCCAATTCACGCCGTTTGAACCGCCAGAATACGAGGACGATTACTTGAACAGCGAAGCCGTGCGCGACAACATGGCCGCCGTCATTGACAACCTGGGGCAACTGGAATCGTCGGTGGTTTTTAACGAGGAGCTGAAAACCCGCCGCTTCGTCGTGCAGCGCTACAACCTGGGGCTGACGCGCCTGCAAACCACTTCAATGACGGCCAATCGCATGACGGTCGACGTGGTGCCCATGACGCCGGCCGACACGCTCACGCTGAAGTCGTTCATCATGCTGCCCGAGC
>Ga0315284_10007746_pt1 | contig 15332 bp, 28 predicted proteins | sample YL17G09_16_MG_FD_203696 | JGI IMG/M metagenome (GOLD analysis project Ga0315284, IMG submission 203696) | Sediment microbial communities from Yellowstone Lake, YNP, Wyoming, USA - YL17G09_16 | ecosystem: Environmental > Aquatic > Freshwater > Lake > Sediment | place: USA: Wyoming | collected... | reverse complement strand
TGTAAGTAAGCTTCTGCAGGGTTAATATCAGTAAGTTCTACTACTCTACCTTGAGCAATGAGTGCTTGTATTTGTACTATGTCCATGGCTTATTTTATAGGGGTTGCTTCTTGTTGTCGTTTACTTTTAATAATACTGTATTTAGTATAAATAGCTTTAGCATCAGCCACATACTTTTTAACAATACGCTTGCTAGCTTCTTGCCATTTAAAATTCTTCTTTAATTTAAACTCAGTGCTCATGGGAATGTCTTTTACCTAATATACACAATTCTGTTTAAACCAGCAAATTTTTTTAATAAATAGTTACCCTCCGTGGATTCGAACCACAGTTTTCACATCCAAAATGTGACGTCCTGCCCCTAGACGAGAGGGTAATAGTCGGGATAGCTGGATTCGAACCAGCGGTCTCCTGCTCCCAAAGCAGGCGCGATGAACCTGGCTTCGCTATATCCCGTTGAGGTACCAGCAGGGTTCGAACCTGCGTAGGGAGTTTTGCAGACTCCAGCCTAACCACTCGGCCATAGTACCTTATTTAACACGCAGTCTATTTTTAGTTAGCTGCCTATATGACTCTTCTATTATTTTCTTAGGAGACTTTGAAAAAGTCTTAACAAAGTTCTCCATTGTAAACCACGACTTGTTATAATGCAGAAGAAAGAATTCATGCTTGGAGTATTTTACTCCCGGTTCAGGACCTGCCAGGTGAGCCCCTATACTATAATTCATATTCTTAACACTTCTCCTAAACATTGCCTGCTTATCATATATTGGACATTCCGAACCTGTATGAAAAGAACGGGGATCTGAGTTAAGTTCAACATCCAACATGTTGTATCCTTTAAACCAGATCACATCTACATCTCCTAATTGATCCAGGTCAGCTTCATTTATCTGGAGTAACTCATCAACATCACACACTATAATCCAGTCAGCTTTAGAGTTTTTCCAGATGCTATTCTTAAACTTCTGTAACAGGAGCTCCTCATACTTTGGAAATACTCCTATATTACAACCGGCTACTCTACATAATTCTACACTCTTATCTGTGGACCCATTATCATATACATTAATAACACATCCGGGAAACGCTGTCTTGTAGTGCTCCAGATAAAGAGGTAATATCCTCTCCTCATTTTTCATTATACTATATATCTCTACCGACATATCCAACAATTTTCACTTGATTCAACTTTATCAAAGAACATACTCACAGCATTAAAGACATCTGATCTATCATAGTCATGACCAGCTATGACACCTCCCTTTTTTAATTTAGGCAGCCAGGCTCTGATATCTTGGCAAACACTATTATAATCATGAGAAGCGTCTATAAAAATAAAATCTAAAGACTGGTCCTCATATAACTTGGCCGCATTTACAGAAAGCATTTTTACAGGCTTTATGATATTGGCGACAGGTTTAATATTTTTTAAGAACGTTTTATAAAGATCCTTGTACATATAAGCTGGTAGATCTTTACCTACTTGAGCCCATGTATCAACACAATCAAACTTTATTTTTTTACCAGAGTTTATAATTTCAACAGCCATGAAGATAGCACTCCTCCCTTTCCATGATCCGACTTCAACAAAGTGAGCGGCATCCTCTTTCTCCTGTACCATTCTTCTGTACAACTCAGGATACGTAAACCAATCCTCTCCAATATTTTGATAATAGTGTCTCATCATATCATAAAAAACAAATCCCCGGGATTGAGGGCCCAGGGATCAGTACAAAGCAATTGGAAAACAATTACACAATACTAATGATGGCCAGCTGTGAGAACTGGGGGCAACATTGTTGATATTGAGTAATACAAAACATAGAACAAAGATAACATATGTATTCCAATAAACCAAGCGGGACACAAAAAATTTTTTCATGGGGTATGGGAAAATCTTGTATGTGAGAGTAAGAGAGTGGTCTTATATAAAACACCCCCACCATAAAAGTCCAGAGGGGGATACCCCCATGTGAATTACCAACCTGATTTGAATTCCTAACTATTTATTAAAAAGCATTCTTTTTTCTTGGAAGTATTGATGGGTATGTGACATGTGATGCATGAGTCTGATGTCTTACATGTGATGTGTGAGATGTCAGTTGTGTTTGTCCAAGGAGATGATGATGATACATATGTATTGATGACCACCAGCAATGTTTTACATATATAAGCCTACTATTTATTAAACCCTTATTGTATTTGCATACTAAACAATATGCACACACCACATGGAAACTACATACACCGTACGTTACAGATTAAGCAGCAGTCCGTCTGCATTAAAGGCATTAGAGTTTAGATCAGAGAGAGCTGCCATAGAGAAAGCCCTTGACCTACACTACAGCCACATCCGTACTCCCTACAAATGCTACGACATCAGCATTAACTGGGAAGGATTCAGTGCAGCAAAAGGTACAGCACAACTACATGCTTGGGATGAAGCCTTCCAAGAGTACTTGAACACATTACCCTGCTAACCGCATTAGACCCTAACGGGTCTTTTGCTTCCGCCACCTATTAGCTAAACCTCTATGATAAGTAGATAAAATACACCATGACACAAACTATGTCTATACAAAGCCATCCAGATGCTGGTCTTTGTAAGGTCCTAACCACAACCTATAACAGTGGTGCGCAAAGTAAACGTTACTTAGATGCGCAAGGAATGCCTTTTGATATTGAGTGGGTAAAACCACTTAATGTCAAGCCTGTTGACCTATGGAATATCATAGAGCACAGAGAGGTAGAACTATACAACAGATACTTGAGTACAGGTAGCTGGAACTAATACCAAGGGGAGAGATAGTCTTTCCCCTTTAACAATTAAAAACAAAAACCAAAGACCATGAAACATTTTCCAAACTTCACAAAGACACAAGCAGCTGTGTTTAAACTTGCAGTATTATATGTAGTAGGTGCTATATGTATGTTATTTGTTATGGCCAGTTGTGCATCTGTTAAGTCAGGTCACACTAACCGTCATTACAAAGTTGATGCATGTCCATCTTGGGCAGACAACATCAAGAACCCTGAGAACGAGGAGTTCGTAGAAGAAGTTGCATTCAACTTAAACAAGTCTGTTAGTCAGGTAAGTCAACAAGAATTTAATAACCGTTATTTAAACAACTGAGATGAAAAAGACAAACAACCCTTTCAAGATACTGCTAGTTATACTGGCAGTATCAGTAGGTTCAGCATTAGTAATTACTTTACTAGAGTATACATTTGGTGTAGCCAATGTGTTCTTCACAGCACTGTGCTCCATTCCCTTCCTGTTAATCTTATGCGCTGTAACAAGTAATAAGAGTATAGAGGAGAGAAAGCAAAAGCAGTGGAGAAAAGACTATGACTTAGATTACCGTGAGGTAATGAAGAAGATGAACTAAATGCATTCGTGGTGGATAGGTGGGACTTCGGTCCTGCCGCACCACGTTTTCTTTGCCGCGTAGTAGGTTTTACTATCATCCACACGCTCTCGCTCCCCACCCTCCCCAACACCAACACTCTCTAAAAAACTATTTACTAAACAAGTATTGTAACTACATTAATATAATATGATATGACGCCACACCCACCGTTCAACGAGGCCGTATACCTCACCTTGTCTCCAGAAGCACAAGATAAAGTATACCACATTTACGTGATAGCTAGTATGCTACACGCAAACCACTGTTCACCACTTAAACCTTACGAGTTTGATAGGCTGTATGATAAGTCATCATCCGAGTTAGAGTCAATAAGCGGGCAAGTAAAGAACAGGCTTGAGAATATAGAGGGGGAGTAATCCCCTTCTATACTTAGTAACCACTTAAACTATATATACCATGGACACAACAACAGTACTAGAGATTATCAAGATGATTGATAGTTACTCATCAGCAGCTTATGAGAAAATAGAAGCTGCACACAAAGAAGGTCAAGAAGCAAGTGCCTATGATATAGGTGTGTTTGACCAAATGAGTTCTTTATCTGACCATCTGCAATCATTCATTGAAGGTCAGCTTAATGGAGCAGAAAATCAGACTGGGGAGTAATCCCTAGTTTTTTTTCTTCCCACCACCTTCCCTTTCCCCCCGCAAATACTACGCTTTTACTATTTACTAAACCACAATTGTTAATGCATAATGAAATAATATAACAGTGTTGTTGTATTATAAACCCATTGTGCATCACGCCACATGATATCAGTATCATTGAAACGTAGCTACAAAAGTAGCAAAGGCAACACAGTATTTGTGTATGCAGTATCTGCAAAACCTGAGGAGGTTGAGCAATACAAAACAGCTAGCGCGGATTACTACCGTGAGGCTGAGGACGGAACCCCTTTATGGTTCACAACCCGCTGCATAGGACAGCGCGGTACGCTAGTGATTACTAGCAAGGGCAAAATCGTGCCCGATATGTCTGCGTTTGAGCAGGCGGCGTCTCTTGCCAAGCAGTTTGGCGGGAACTTTGGCAACGAACTTGCCAAAGCAACTGTTGCCCAATTGTTGGGTAATAGTGGCAACCCTGAACCTGACGGCGAATAGCTGTTAGGTAGGGGGTGCGTCAGGTGTCTACCATTGAGTAGCATAACAGCGGTTCAACGCTTGCCTGACGCACGAGTCCTACACCATTGCACATTAAAGACAGCTTAGGCTGTCTTTTTTTTTCCACCGCACATGCCTACCCTTTACCACGCACCAGCTATTTACTAAATGCAAAACCGCATACGTAGGAAGGTTTACTATCATCCTGTCTCAGTAATCTCAACGCGCTCTCAAACTTGACATCATACATATATATATGTATATTTGTGAAATAATAATTAAACGCTCCTCATCATGGCAAAATCTACACGTAACTCATTGGCTGGTAAATCAACCGGCAAATCTCCATCAGCTAAATACTTTGCTAGTCATCCAGAAGCTAGAGCTAAGAAGAACGCATACAACAAAGAGTATCATGCAACACCGGAGAGAAAGAATTACCGGGAGGCTCTTAACAAAGTCAATAGAGCAGATAAGGGTTATGGGGACGGTAAGGACCTGAGCCATACTAAGTCAGGTAAGCTAGTAAAAGAAACGCGCTCTAGTAACCGGGCAAGAAATGGCAAGGGTGATAATAAGCGCCTAAAATAGTCCTTTCCCAGTAAACACTGGTATTCGCTCGGTGGACAAACCGCACTTTACCCCCTCAGATAAACAGATAAACGTAGGCGCTCCGCGCCTTTCTTTCCTCCCCTCACGGCCTCCGCTGCGCTCCGGCCTCCTACCGCACCTATTTACTAAACCTCTATTGTCAATACACATACCTGTCAATTGTGAGATATGGCGGGTGTTGGGAGTATAAATCAATTAAGTTAAACAATCAAAAACCAAAACAAAAATGAAAGTACAATTGTCAAGATCTTACAGATCACAGAAAGGTAACACAGTATTCGTATATACTGTTAAAGGAACAGAAGCACAAATTGAAGCCTATAAAGCGGCTCAAGGAGACAACTACCGTGAGTCAGAAGACGGTGTAAGTCTTTGGTTTACAACCCGTTGTATCGGGAACTCAGGAACTTTGATAGTTACTGAGAAAGGTAAAGTTGTGCCAGACATGAGCGCATTCGAACAAGCAGCTAGCTTGGCTAAGCAATACGGAGGTAACTTCGGTGCTGAGTTAGCTAAGGCTAGTGTGGCTGCATTATTAGGTCACTCTAATAACGCTGACTCAGCTCCTGTAGCATCAGGTGCTGGCTTAGATAAGTTCTAGGAAGCTAAATTAGGGTAAAGATGAGAGTCTTTACCCTTTTTTTTTCTCTCAGTATGTCCTTGATAAACAAGAAGATAAGACTAAACGTCACAGGTCAGATCAAATTGATTCGTTTGTTGTCGTTTGTGAGTGGGTATCAACCCTCTACCAATAACTTCATCTTGTTAAACCTCACTAGTTACGTATTAATTAACACCACTCGGCATTATATGGCTAACAATAAACAAACAGATGAAACTAGCTCTAGCTATACTCCTATAAAGGATAACTTAGATAGAGATACTCTCTTATGTAATCAGTATGATGAATACTTAATACAAGTGAGAGAGTCCGGCGTCCCGTTATGGCTAATAGAATATTATTCTTATGTCTAATACAGGAGGAAGAGCAACCGCCACACGCTCATAATTCACAGAATACTAACCTTTAAATCCAACACCATGGGAAGAATGAAAGAAGTATATCAGCTTCAACAAGAAATGATAGCCAAGAACCACCCGCTCAAAGATATGCCTGACTCTTACTTCATGAAATTATATCTAGAAGAACAGGAATACTACGCTAGCTTGAATGAAGCCCAGCTTCCTCAGGATACATGCGACAGGGGAGAAGTAGAAGAACCATGACAGCTACATATACAAAAGAGCAACTCATGGAGAAAGCCATACTGTTACATATCCTTTTAACATATGATCCTGATAACATGCATCGTATTAGTAAAAAGGATAACAGTGTATATGGCCAGGCTACAAGAGAAGTAGCCGTTGAACAAGGAATAAGTGTGAGCAGGGTAGACGATACTCTGCTCATCACTATTAGCAAGTCCTCATGACTTAATGATTGAGGCATAACCAACATCTATGTAACCAAAACAAACAGAAGTGTGCGCTAACACACGTTGAGGACGTTCCTCAGAACCCGTTAAGGGAGTCAGGCAGCACAAACAAAATAGTCAGGTAGCTCAGTTGGTTGAGAGCAGGTGGTGCGGGAAATGTATTGATACCCAATCTATCGGACACAGCTAATACAAGTAAAGTGTAAACGCAGGTTCGAATCCTGTCCTGACTACATTGAGTACAAGGTAAAGCCACCGCTGGACTTTCTTAACTCCTAGCTGGGGTCTCTTTCTTGATTATACTTCAGGTAAGGAGATATGATGCCCTGCTTGGCTTCATTCATATCTTATAGTAAGAGGAGATAACTTGTACTCACAAATATTAAAATCTATAATACCACTAACTCTCAGTGCACTGTTGAAGGTGTGGATGATTTGGTATAATATGCAGCCATCAACTGCATTATTATAGATTTTATAAAACATTAAGTAACAGTGTGAGACAGAGGTAAGTCTCTTCATGGCAGTACGATCAGGACACTCCTACACAGCTGTTTGAAATTGGGTAAGAGGTGCCCATAGAGTTAGTAGACTCTCTAACACTACTAGTCAGTAGACCAAGAGATTTATCTCTGAACTGACTTAAAGTAAGGACCTCCACCGTAAAGCCTGGCTGAGGCAGGTGCAGTAGCTGACGTTTTTAATAGAGTAAGATCTTTGAAAGTTTTTTTAGAGAAAAAACTACTGAAATACTAGTCCTCCTTGTAATCTCACTGGAGGCAAACGTTTAAAGCATCGCGTTAAGTCGCTCCTTCATATCGTCCTAATCATTAACCACTAATTTTAAAGAAATGAGTACATTATTTTACACGCTTGCTTTATTCTTTATACCTTATGAGGCTTACATCTTTGTGTACCCTGATAAGTTGAATGTAAAGACTGCAAGCAAGGAGATTAAATACATTAATTTTGTATACTTTGCATGGTGTATTGTGGGCATATTTGGTTCTCAAACAAGACTGTTTGTAGCCTTGGCCATACTCGGTTGTCTATCTGGTATATTCAGACTAGTAGTAAAAGGCAATGATAAAATAGAAACAGGCATATCAAGGATTGATGCCATTGCATCTATCTTGATTCTCATGCTCATCTATGCCAACTATCACTATGCATAAGAGGTATCAATTAAAGAAGAGAGGGAGTAGATCAACAAAGGAGTTCAAAAAGGCGCAAGCAATACAAAAAAAGAATCATGAGATATTCCTCCTGTCATATTACGGGGGGAGATTACTAAGACTACTCATGAAAATATAGGCAGGTTAGCTTGAGAAACCAGTTAATCATTCTAAGAAGTATACACGTCAACCTGGCGCCAGGAACGTTGAGGGCATCGGATGTCGGTATGCTACTATCTATTATCAGACCTTAACACATATGTGTTAATAGGGTGTAAGTCCCACTGCACTGTTAGACGTCAGAACATACGACTCAGGAAAGGACACCAGTGAGTGCCTGAGATCTGAAACAATTCCATGAAAACAGGAGAGTTAGCTATTTAATGCGCTCTCCCGTTTTTAAAACTTCCACCACAATTCATATTGGGCAGGCCGGTTACCTATCAGTGGTGATGGTTACACCGGTCTGTTCCATGACCTATTGGGTGCAAAACGTGGGTAAGGTTTTTAATATTTCCTTTATTCACACACCCAACCTTAATGGTTCCATCTGCAATTAAACTCTTTGGTATAAGAAAAAAGCGGAACCAGTAAACAGATGCAAAGGATACATCAGCGACTTTTATAAACTAAAAATCGAAAGCCGAAAGGCAAAACCCGGGAGAACCTGCAAGCTTAGTAGCTAGTAGTGGGCACCGTATCCTGTAGTCATCAAAACCCCGCTGCCTGTAAAAGGTGGCGGGTTCTCCCTTATTAATGCACCACAACTTGTTTTCCCAGGACAAGCAGTTGTAATAGGTTTGTACAGACCTCAAGAAGCCTGGAAGCCAGGCTAAAAATACTACTATAAACTCAAGCCATTGATGTAGTATTACAACTGAGTGCAGAGGAATTTATATTCTTAAAGTAATAGCATTTGAACAAGAGATGAGACATTATACAAATGCAAAAAAAACTTAACTCTTTCCAAGATGTTGAGGACACCAGTTTCTTTGGTTAAGTAATAATTAGTTGGATATATGCAATCGGGCGTTAGAGTGGACCTCAACAATACCAGTATTCAACTAGTTATTACCTTTCCAATATTAAATCAAGCTATGATATTGGTTAGGTGACATTTTGCAGTTAAGGTTATCCTTGATTACTTACTGCATTAATCAAAGTTTAAGGTGTAAAACACAAGTGAATCATTCTACTTAGTGAATGAATAACAAGCAACTAGCAAGTTGTAATAATCTGCAAAACAAAATGAGATACTTTCAATTAATTAACCCAATTAGAAATCAGTATCCTTTAGTAGGAGAAAAAGAAATCTATATTGAAGAAAATGGTGTACAAACACTAATTTTAAAAAGAGATATTATTGCTAACTTTCCTAACGAAACTATGGAAATAGCACATGATTTATCTTTAGAAGATGTTCAACGTGAACAATCTTATTTAGATTTAAAAAACGAATGTGAACTTAACTCTTTAGAAAACCAATCAAATGAGCAATAAAATAGATACTATGGAAGATTTTACTTATGTATTAGTAAAATGGCCTGAATCACAAATACTTATGGATTTTGAATGGTTTGATCATGAAGCATCATTAGCAGACTTTGATAAATTTGGTAGTAGTGCTTATTTTATACCTCAATCAAGATGGTTAGAGTTAAATTCTACTACAAATGAATAAAGAAATAGTTTACTGGAAACAAAAAGATGGTAAATTGGTGTCTATAGATGATATGGACACCAATCATCTAAAAAATGTACTTAAAATGATTGTGAAGAATAGTAACAAACATAAAGACAAACTTGAGAAAGAAGCTTATTGGAAGAAACAAAATGAAAAAATGTTTCTTAATGGTGATATGGCTAATGAATTTAATGATTTACCTGAATCTATGGATATAGGTAATAATGAATTAGGACATTATTAAAAAATGCATCATTCTCACTTAACTTCCCATAAGGGTGAGCAGTTGTAACAGTTAACCAATGCTACGTGTAGTATGTTTTCTGGATAGCATAAATGGCCAAGTGCTAAATATGCTATTACAACTGAGTGCAGAGGGATAAGACATTTATTAATCAACACAAAAACCAACTCAAAGAAAATGGAAATAGAAATCACAGCTGAATCGCACCCACTAACTTGGTTAGATGGATTAAACTCTGAATTAAGCACAGCTATATCAGAGTTAATAATGACAGGACCGCCTCAGTTATCTTCGGAAGATATAGAAGATGTATCTGATATTTATCAAGAGAACCTTGAGTATCAATGGTGGGTATCTGAGCAAAGAAATCTTATCTATGACTTAGAAAAACAGATTAAAGAGCATAGAGCTACTATATCTCCTGAAAAGTTAAAAGAATATGATGACTTTCATGGAGAAAATATCCCTGATAATCAAGGGTATGAATAACATTCCTAATGCACAAGGTTGTAAATGCTATATAAAAGCAATGACTTCCTGTATAACAAACACAGGTTACAACTAAGTGCTTAGGATACCTTACTAAATATTAATCATTAAAACAAAAAACTATGAGTAGACTTGTAAATGCAACACGCAGCTATAATGCCGTGACAGCAAACAACGCAGTAACACACTCTACATCGTTAGATTATTGCGTTGATATGTTCTTTTTAGCTGGAGCTTCTCGCTCTATGTCAGAAAAGGACATCATCACTGTATTTGAAAGAGCGTTTGCTCAAGATAAACAGTTAGCGGCCAAGATTTTATTCTGGTCTCGTGATGCCCGTGGCGGAGCAGGAGAGCGTAGGTTCTTCCAGATAGTTATGAAACATATTGTTTCTACTTATCCGGAAGTAGCTGATCAGCTTATGATCCACACCCCCATTTTTGGCTACTGGAAAGATGTGTTTGTTATTGAGACACCAACCGAGAACAACCTTAATTGGTTGATGTATCAGTTGGAAGAGTCTGAGAACAAGAATCTTCTAGCCAAATGGTTCCCACGTAGAGGTCCATGGTTTAGCGCCATGCACAAGTACATGAAGAAATCTCCTAAAGAGTTTCGTCAGATGCTTGTGGAAATGACTCGCGTGGTTGAGACGCAGATGTGCAACCGTGACTGGTCTAGCATTGAGTATTCCAAAGTTCCTTCAGTAGCTATGAACCGTTATCGTAACGCGTTCTTCAAGCATGATGGTGACCGGATGACTCAGTATATATCCGATGTGAAATCGGGTAATGCTAAGATCAATGCCTCAGTATTGTTCCCTCACCAATTGTATCAAGCAATTCAAGGTGGACAAAACGCTGACGCAGTGGAAGCACAGTGGAATGCTATGCCTGATTACATGGCAGACAGCACAGAAAGGATTCTTCCTGTATGTGATGTGTCTGGTAGTATGACAGGTTTACCAATGGATGTATCAGTCTCTTTAGGACTGTATATATCTGAGCGTAACAAGGGTATCTTCAAAGATGCCTTCATAACTTTCTCAGAAGATCCTGAAATGCAATACCTTCAAGGTACTGTAGCTGAAAGGATGAGACAGTTAAGTGACGCTGATTGGGGCATGAGCACAAATCTGCAAGCAGTCTTCAGACTTATCTTAGACAGTGCCGTACGTGAGAGTATTCACCCAGACGAAATGCCTACAAAGATTCTTATCATCAGTGATATGGAATTCAATGAGGCTGGTCGTAACACAAACTTAGATGCAATACGTGCAGAGTATACCCGTTGGGGATATGCTATGCCAGAGATTGTATTCTGGAATGTGAATGGGCGAATGGGTAACTCACCTGCACAGGTTAGAGATGAGAACGTGGGATTAGTCTCAGGGTTCAGTCCGTCAATACTTAAGTCAATATTAAAAGGCAAGATCTACGGACCTCGCGAGTTAATGTTGGACACAGTAATGACTGACCGCTACAAGCTGGTAAAAATTGACTAAGCATCGGAGGCAGTAATGTCTTGGCAACAGAATAAGGACAACGGCACTCCTTACCCAAAACCGTTTTTAAAAATAAATTTTAGAGTAGGACTTTTGTCCTGCTCTTTTTTTTTCAAGTAAAGTGTGAAAGATGTGTTTATTTTTTTAGTTGTGATGGTGCCTGCCATTACTTTAAATGATCTCTTCTTGGATTAATGTATCCGTAGAGAATTGCAAAACAATTAAATCAATTACTAAAATCAAAAAGTAAAAATGAAAGAGTATGTAGATGTAAGAGTATCAACCGCTCAAATTAAGAGGACCCTCAGTGATATGATTTTAACTAATCCTCACAGGGAACTGATTGCAAGTACAATCGTTGATAACTTAGCTGAAACTGAAGTAGGCCTTGCACATCTGTACAATGCACTGTCTGGTGTAAAACCTACCGTCCATGTAAAACTAGGTGATGATGCATTAGTCAAATTTGACAACCTACCTACATGGCGCATGGATCGTACAAAGATGGAAGAAAGCGGTCAGATGGAAAAAGGACATGTAAGAGTTTCTGTAAAGGAAATCAATTTGCAAAGACGTGAGTCTATTATAGTTGAGTACACCTCCTATAAAGCAGACAACAGTCAAGAAGTTGTAACATACAGTGTAAGTCCCGAGTACGTACACTTGAACAATGAAGAATATCCTGAAGGATTTTAACAGACGTGAGTAAATGGTTTTACTATCATCTCGCCCATCTCACAATCCTCAACAAACACAACCAACAAAAAATTATTATTATGTCAGAAGAGATTGAAGAACGCACACCCTCTGGTGAGAGCGTCAGAAAAAAACGTAAATACTTATTCCTAGACAAGTTTAACATGTATGCTAATGAGATAGATTACCAGATGAAAAAGATCTGGGTGTTTCACTACTGGCACGCCACTGTTACAACCCTTCTTGTAATACTTGTAATTTATTGTATCAGTAGTCGTTGACATTCAGAATAAAATAGTTTATATTTGCAAACATGATATACCAACTCCCTAACGGTAAAGTTATACACCTCTCAGTAGAAGAGTATCTTGATCTTACTGATCATGATATCCAGTACTTAATGAGCGTTAACGCGGGTGATCATGTGTCTTCTCCATTTTATGGATCATCAATTAAAACCACAGGAGGAAAGAAATCTTCTTCTGCTGATTATGACAAGACTTTAGATTACAGTCCTGATGATGAAGATAAGAGCCACGGAGATAATCCTGGTTCAGATGAAATATTACTAGATGAATTTCCAGACTTTCCAGATACAGAAAGATTAGATTAAAAGCCGTATTCTCACTACGGATTAATAATGCCAGACAGGTTGAACAGCTCACCTGTCTTTTTGCATTTATGTAAGAGCTGAATCCAAATCAAAACAAAAAACAAAGTGATGAACTCAAAAGTTAAAGTAACTGCTGATGCAGTAGGAAATGTAGTTATCCCCTCTAAGAATAATGCAGAGTGGGGCCACATACGTGTGGAACAAGAACGTATTGTAATTGACGAGCGCGGATTTGCTCGTAAGAAACGCGTAAGCGCTCTAATCCCGGGTCTTATTTCTGATATAAAATCATTTGGATGGAAAGCTGGTCAAGAACTTAAAGGTACTATTATCTTCAAGGAACAGTTGACGCCGTTTAATCCTCGTGATCCGGAGCGTGATTATAAGATTGCTGGCCGTACAGGAATTGTATGTTGTATCTATGGTGAACCAGTTTACCGTAAAACATTTTACAATACCAATCCTGAAGCCCAAGATGTGCAGATCATGGATGAAAACAACAATCCAATTTCTCATACAAATGGTGAAGAGATTCGTATTGCTTATAAACAACTTACAGAACAAGATGTGACGCTTGAAAACGACACATTGGGTTCAATGTAGTTAATTAAGGAGGCTGAAGACTGAGGTGTTAACCTTTCTCTTCAGCCCCTTTTTTTTCTGTGTTAAGTAAGCCGAGGAAGTAATATAAATCAAACAATAATCACCATGAAATTAGAGAAACAGAGAAAGACAAACAACTTTGAGTATAACGGAAACTACAGTGAGTATCAGTTAAGCGGGAATAACCTGAATGGCAAGAAGTATGGCTTAGATAGCCAGCTTAATAACTATCAGATCTTCCTGTATAACAGAGTCCTGTTCGGCTTGTCCGTTTACAGTCAAGAAGAAATCAAAGAGATGCATTGGGAAAAACGCAAGCGCATAATGAAAGTACACAAGAGAGCCAAAGAGTTGCTTAATGTATGGAAGCAGCAGGTAGTCAACAGTTGGAGCACAGCCTTCTTCCAAGCTATCTTCCCTAAGACGGAATTCACAGAATATTTTGTGAAGACAGCTGCTGATACAGACAAGGACTACTCTCCTAAGATATCTTTCAAGGAGCTTAGTATAACCAAGAAGCAGATCATAGAAAAACTAATTCAGGAAGGCATACTGCCGGCCAATTTTTATCAACTTAAAACAACTTAACATGCAAGTAGAATTTATAGTAAATGGAGGAGTAAGTTTACTCTTCAGTCCTGAGAATGAAGCTGAAGAAGCTTTGATCAAACAGATGATGAAACAGGACAATGATCTTACTGAGATCAGATCTGCAGTAACCATCTTGAGTAAAACTTTTAGACATGGTGTACTTATCTGTAAGAAATCAGCAACAAGAGATATACCTGGTTTAGGTGCTCCTGAACTTAAAACAGATGAAGATAACAAAGAAACTTTGTAATTCTTGTGGAGAGTTAAACATCATTTGGAAAAATGATGGAGGCAAGCGTTTTTGCAAGCGGTGCTGGAGTGCTCATTCAGCTAAGTCCAAGCCTAATCCAACGGTTAAGCAAAAAAGGCTGCCTCAACGCTCTCCCAAAAGAATAAAACTAGACACAGAATATTCAGCTAGGAGAAAAATATTTCTCTCCCTGAAACCTATGTGCGAAGCTCACTTACCTAGCATATGTACTCAGCAGTCTACAGATGTACATCATAAGGCCGGACGTACCGGCGAGTTGTACCTAGATGAAACACACTGGCTATCGGTATGTAGAGCATGTCATATGTGGATAGAAGAACACCCCAGTTCTGCAAAAGAAATGGGTTACAGTATTAACAGACTTGATAAATAATTTAATAAAAAAGCTTATCATTGTCACCCGTTAGTCCTGAGAAAATAAAACAATAATTAAATCAAAAACTTATGAGTGTAAAGACAATACAAGAGCGCTATAAAGAAGAGCTGGACCGTTTTAAAAACGGCATAATAGAAATGACAAAGACAGCGTTTCGTGAAAACGGAGGAGTTAATCCTGTGATGTACGCTCTGGTTATTAAAGAAGACAAGCTGATTATATCAGTGTTGCAAGGGTTGTGGGAATTATTTAATACACAATCTGAAAAGCATAAAGCTGTAGAGCTCATGAAGCAATTCAACGCAGAGATGAAACCTATATCAATTGCTTTTGTCAGTGAAGGCTGGGCCAAAATACTTTCTGAAGATGAGATGAGTAAAATGTTTGATGAGTATGGTAATTACTTAGATCCAAGCATGAGACCTAGTGCTAGTGAAGAAAAGATAGAAGTCATCATGATGCACTTTGAAACGCATGATCAGTCTGCAGTAAACTATATTAA
>Ga0315284_10007744_pt1 | contig 15333 bp, 13 predicted proteins | sample YL17G09_16_MG_FD_203696 | JGI IMG/M metagenome (GOLD analysis project Ga0315284, IMG submission 203696) | Sediment microbial communities from Yellowstone Lake, YNP, Wyoming, USA - YL17G09_16 | ecosystem: Environmental > Aquatic > Freshwater > Lake > Sediment | place: USA: Wyoming | collected... | reverse complement strand
CCCGAAGCCACGCGACTCACGTCATTCGCGCCCGGCGCAAGGCTCATCACCTTCCGTCCGCTGATATCGAGCAGGACGGTTTTGGGAACAGACCCAGTGCGGGGACAGTCCCCTTCGAGGAGCAGCACGCCTCGCACGATGCTCGGAGCAAGGCCAGACCGTGCCGGTTTGGGCGCAACCGGTTCGGCAACAGCGGCCGTCCATGGCGAGTTGAAGCAGAGCGCGTAGGGCAAGTTGTAGTGCCTGAACACACACCCGGCCCCGCTGCCCGGCCCGCCGGGCGAGTAAACCAGCCACGGCGTCAGTTCGCGGGTTCGGTAGGCCTCCTCGTAGTCGATGCGGAGCGTGTCCGACCAGACGCCCGGGCTGCCGGCTGACGCGAACTGCCGGAAAACCCGGCGGTAGTTCGACTCCATGCTGAAGTAGCTGATGTTCACAAACGTGTTGCCGAGCGAGCGGTAGTTCTTAAGGTCGACCCAGGACTGGACCCCGGCAGGAAGGTTCGCGGTCGGTGCCGGTGTGCTGAATGTTGCGCCGCCGTCGGTGGAATAGCAGGCCGTCACCTCGAACGTCGTTCCGGCCCGATGGTGCCACGCCCACCAGAGGACCGCTTCGGAGTCGGGCACGGTAAACGCCGCCGCGACTACCGGCGCGACTACAGAAAAGGTGTCTGGTCCAATGTCCGTCTCCAGCCACGCGCCCGACCCGTAGCTACGGTTGTAGAGCAGGGCCATACTGCCGGGATACCACGTGGCGTACGCGGCCGTGTAGTAGACCGAGTTGCCGGCCCCGGACGAGACTGATGGATTCGAGCCGTCGGCCCAGAGCTGTGTTTCCGCCCACGTCCGGCCGAAGTCCGTGGACCGCAGCATTGTGACGTTGCCGGTGCCGCCGCGCAACATGTTCGTCGCGGTGGCATGTAGGTAGTACGGAGAGATGTTGTCTCGGCAGACCGAGAAATCGCCGACGGTATCCGCTCCGGACTTGAGCGCGGCCCAACCGGAGGAGGTTCCGTCGTGAAGGTAGATGACATCGACCAAGTCTCCGTACTGGAAAGGCAGAAGGGCGAAGACGTGCACGTAGTTGGAGTCGCCGATGCCGACTACAACCTGCACACGGCCGAACTCGCAGGGCGTGCTCCAGCCGAAGCCCGAGAAGTAGTTCCAAGTCTGACCGGCGTCAGTTGACTTGTAGATGCGCACGGTCGAATCGAGTGGCGAACAGACGGACCACATTGTGCCGTCAGCCTCGTAGTCGGTCCCGCTGCCGTTCACCTGGGCCGGGTGAATGACGACGTCCAGCGCCGGGTCGAGCAGCCCGCCTTGTGGCTCGGGCACAGCTACCGGGTGTCCGATTGGACTCTGCTGCGGGGTCCGGTCCAGGTAGTACTGCTGGATTCGGTTCTCAATCGCGCGCGCCCCCGGTTCATCGCCCCGGGCCTGCGCCGCCTTCTGCTCGACCCGCAGGGCCTGGACCTCGGGCAGGGCATCGATTGGGTTGGGCGTGCTGCTCATCCTTGCGCCGGGATAGGGCGGGTTCGCCCTTGCCGGCCGCATCGCTTCTTCCCGGTCGCTGGTCGTCAGTGCGCCCGCAAAGGCCACCGCGGTCAGCAGGCCAAGAAGCACCGACACTACTACGTACTTCTTCATCTCTGCTCCTCCTGTCTGGTTTCGTCCGACTGCGCGATTCAGTATGCGTCCTTGCATTCCAGTTCGCACTATTCGATTCTATCACCCCGGTGCACCCTGTCAACCCTGTGGTGCGCCGGGCGCAGGCATCGGCTCCGGACACAGTGGCACTTCACCACTGCGTACTCGTGCGTGACAACCCGAAGCCCGACATTCAACCACGGAGAACACGGAGAATGGGAGGGTACGGAGCGAACTCCGGCCTTCACCCAACTCTTTGCTCTCCGTGGCCTCTGTGGTTGATTCCATCTCGGTTCTCGGGTGACAAAACTCAACTTGACACGGGTGATTTCTCGGCTAATATATTGCGTCGGTCGCATCGGGGGCCTCGCCGCCGACGTAATGCAAGACATGGCCCCATAACCGCTTGTGTCCCGTTCAGGTCCTACGAGTCCGTGAGCTTCGTTTCACCGCTCTCTTAGATCCCGCAACGACCCAAGCACAACATGTCCGGAGGTTCTATAATGGGTACGCGCATTTTCGTTGGGAATCTTCCCTTCAGCGCAACCGAAGACCAGCTCAGCCAGCTGTTTGCACCGCATGGCGAAGTTGCGTCAGTCAGTATAGTGAAAGACAAGTTCACGGACCGTTCCCGGGGATTCGCGTTCGTGGAGATGAGCAACGCCGACGCGGCCACCGCCGCGATCGCGGCCCTTGCCAACTACTCGCTCGACAATCGCCCGCTCACCATCAACATTGCGCGCGAGCGCACCGAGGGTGGTTCGCGCGGTGGTTTCGGCGGACGCTCCTCAGGCGGCCGCTCCGGCGGCTACTGATCCGGGAAGCGCTGGTAGTTCCAGCCTGACTTCACTGAACGGGCGGGGCAACCCGCCCGTTTCGTTTCGGGCGCGGACGGCATCCAACAATTTACCCCACCCCCTCGACCCCAAGAACAGTAACCACAATCCACCGTTCGTCCGATGCAGGCGGAACCGCCGCCCGCGGCACTCCCAGGACGGGCCGTTAACGGCCGGGGATATATTAGTAACATTTAGCTACTTCTATGCGTCATATGGATATGTCGATGAAGCAGGTTCCCGCACTGATGGCTTTGGTTGCCTCAGCGCGCCGGCTCGCCAGCTGCCATCGGCTTGACATCGGCAAGTGTGGAGTAAGCAGGCATCCAAGTTTGCCGCAGACGGGGCGCAGGGCGCCGAACGACGAGTCGCGGCTACTCCCGCTGCGGACCGTATTCTGAGGCTTCCAACCAAAGAGGAGGAATCGTGAAGCCACTTCTGATCGCAGTCATCGGCTGCATCGCGCTCTGCACGGTGCTGCCCGCCCAGTACCTCGAAAGCACTATACCGGTCCCCCAGAACCCGGACGTGATGCGATGGAACCCGGCGAATAACCGGGTCTACTGCGCGGTCGGGTATCCCGACGCTTTTGGCGCGGTGGCGGTGATTGACGGCGCGAGCAACACCAAGCTCGACTCCGTGATGCTGCGCTGCCAGATGCCGGGCGGGATAGCAATTGACGCCGACCGCAACCGCATATTCTGCGCCGGCTCAAGCTACTACCCGCTCGATGAGTCGCTGGTGACGGTCATCGACGGGACCAACGACAGCATACTCGCGGAGATCAGGGTGGGCGCCGCGCCCAAGGCCATCTGCTACAACCCGGTCGGCAACAAGCTCTACTGCGCCTCGCAGTTTGCCGACAACGTCGTTATCATCGACTGCTCGACCTACACGACGCTGGCAACGCTGTCAGTCCCGGCCGGCCCCTGCGACATGCTCTACGCACCGGAAGTGAACAAGGTCTACTGTGCCGAGCAGGGCACGCGCGGAAGCCCGAACTTCATGGTCACGGTGATTGACGGCACGACTGATTCGGTTGTCCGGACCGTGTTTGTCGGCCACTACGTGCGCGCCATCTGCTATAACCCGGTCGACCGCAAGGTCTACAGCGCGGATGCGTTCGACGGCACCGTCACGGTCATCGATGCGACCGTGGACACGGTGTTGGCCCGCGTCCAGGTCAACGGGTCCCCGTTCTCGCTCTGCTGGAACCCGCTCCTCGACCGCGTGTACTGCGCCGACGGGGACCTCGGCAGTCTGTCCATGATTGATGGCGTAACCGACGAGATAGTCGGCGGCGTCGGGCTGGTGAGCCCGGCCTGGCAGGTGCTCGTCGACTCGGCCGGCGGCAAGCTGTACTGCTCGAACTACCTTGACAACAAAGTGACCGTGCTCGATGCCCGAACCCATGGTTTCCTGAAGACCATCGACGTCGGGCAGAACCCCTGCTATATGTGCCAGAACCCGGTTGACGGCCGAGTCTACGTCGGCAACCGCACCGACAACACCGTGTCCGTAATCCGCGACTCCGCTTCCGGAGGGGTGGACGATGTCACTCCGGTGCCGGGGACAAGACGCGTCGCCGTCACCGCCTGGCCGAACCCGAGTTCCGGAATCTTGAACATCCGGCCGGCGCCTGGACTCAACCAGGAACGCATCGGTCTGTACGATGTGCAGGGCAATGCCGTGGCACGGCTGCAGCCGGGCGCGAATGACCTGCGCCGCCTGCCCTCCGGCACCTACTTCCTACGTGCCGCCGGAGTCCGGGAAACCGTCAAGGTTATCCTGCGCTGAGTCTGCGCGTCAGACCAATGCCTGGGCCCGGTGGCGAGACCACCGGGCTCAGGCCGGAACATCGAACCACCGGGCCCGCGCGACTCTCTCCGAGACTGCCAAGAACGCCAAGGTTCCAGATTCCGAGCTTCCGCCTTCTGCATCCTGGTATCTGACTTCTGACTTGGCCTAGGCGGCCCCTGTCAGACCGTGCGCCCGTCCAGCCATTTTGCCTTTTGACCTTTGCCTCTTGACTTGCTTCCTCCGCCGTGCTTCCTCCTTCCTCCTTGCCCCTTGCCCCTCTGCGGTTTTGACCTTTGGCTTTTGACCTTTGCCTTCTGACTTGCGTCCTCTGCCTTGCTTCCTCCCTCATCCTTCATCCTCGACCCCTGACCCTCAAACCAGCGCCCCGCCCGGATTTCCCGGGCGGGGCAGAAACACGAAAGCAGAACTAGCGGCTGAGCACGATGCGCCCGGACGCGGTCTGCCCGAAACCGGTCAGCCGGCAGAAATAGACGCCGCTGTTCACCTCGGCGCCGGAATCGCCCCGGCCATCCCACGCCCGGACACTGCGCCCGCTCACCACGCCGAGATGCCGCACGACGCGGCCCACGCCGTCACAGACGACCAACTCGGCGCTGCCCGGCGCTTCACACCATATCGCGGTGCGCCCGGCCGTGGGATTCGGGCCGGCCCGAAGCGCGAGACGCGCGGGCGCCGGGCCCTGTTCCTCGACCCCGGTCAGGAACACGCCGCGGAACAACGCCACGTTCCCATCATACGCACTCACCAGCAGATCCGGCACCGTATCCGCGTCCCACTGCCCGAACCAGCAGCGCGAACCGGTGACAGTCCCGGGCGACTGCACCGGCAGGCCCGCGACTGTCATCAACGTCTCGGCCGCATCCAGCACCGGCTCGTCATTCGACCCGGCGTTGCGGAAGAAGTAGACGTTCCCGTCGTTCGACCCGCAGATCAGGTCGTTTGTCCCGTCCCGGTCCAAGTCCGCCACGCAGGGATTCACGCGGTAGATGTTTATCGGCACGCCGCCCGCGGCCACGGTTTCCACCTCCTGGAACATCGGCCACGTGTCATTACTCATGTTCCGGTAGAACAGCACCTGGCCGTTCTCGCACCCGATAATCAGGTCCTTCTTGCTGTCGCCGTTCCAGTCGACGATGAACGGGTACGAATTCGCGCCGACGTTCAGGGGCGTCATGTCCATCTTCTGGTATTGCAGGTAGGCGACGAAGCCGGTGTCACGCCAGACCCAGACATTGAAATAGCCGGTACGGTCGCCGGAAACCATGTCGGGGTCACCGTCCGAATTCCAGTCCACAACCTGTGGAGTCGCTCCCTGGCATCAGCCGGAAGGCAGGGTAATATCCGCCCCGCCCGCCTGGAAGAAGGTGTACCCATTGAAAACCGGGGCGGTATCCGACCCTTGGTTCAGGTACAGCCGGACCTTGCCCAACTCGAACTGGCCGAGGATAAGGTCCTTTGCGCCGTCCTGGTTCCAGTCGCTCATCGTCGGCGCACCGTAGTTACCGACGTCGATCGGCGTGCCGTTATCGTTGAGCAGCTCCGGGCCGGCGAAACGCGGCGTCACTCCCAGCGCCAGCGGCGCGAAGAGGACAACCGCAACCAACACAAACAACTTCTGCATACTCGCTCCTTTTACCCCCGCGTGTGGGGAGTTCTCAGCCATTCTAACGCTCCGCCCGGCCACCTGTCAAGTCGGCCGGTGGCTCAGCGCTTCACGATGAACGGGTTGTCGTTCTTGCCGCGCAGCTTGCGCACGAGAATGGCGACCCCGGCCGCAACCGCGGCCGCGACCACCAGGAGCAGCGGCCAGTAGACTATCCAGACCACGCGTGCATCACTCCCCTGTTCGCCGCGCCGCCGTCCGCTTTCGGTAACTCACGTGCGGCTTCAGCATCCGCCCGGCCAACTCGACAACCCAGCCATGCCGCGCCTTGACATCGCTCAGAAATATAGGAAGTGTCCCTCGCTATCACCTATCCGGCCAGCTCTCTCCTGACGAACTCCTGCTGCCCTGGACCGGCCGATCTCGTCAGCTGCTCCCGGAAAGCAACCTCTCCACGCGGGCCAGCAGTTCGGGCCGCTCGAACGGCTTGGCTAGAAAAAAATTGGCCCCGGCGTCCAACGTAGCCCGTCGGTACTTCTCCTGTGTCTGGCCCGACACGACCAGTATCGGCGCCTTGTAGTCGTATTCCCGGCGCAACTTGGTAATCAGTTGAATGCCATCTATCCCGGGCACCATGATGTCGCACACGACCAGGTCCGGCGGGTCGTTTTCCACAATTTCCAGCGCGGCCGTGCCATTCTCGACCGAGGTCACGCGGTACCCTGCCAGCTCCAGCGTCGCGCGCAGAAGCCGCTGGACCATTGGCTCGTCTTCCAACACCATGATGTGCTTCCGCGTCCCGTGGGCGCGCATGCGGGCTGCGACTATCTCCTTTTCCACTGTGGATACCAGCAGCTCCCGGTCCACCGGCTTTGGAAGAAACGCATTCGCTCCTGCCGCCAACGCCACCTCACCCTTGTCTCGACCCAGCCCGGAGATGACGACAATCGGCGTATTGGACTGCTCCTGCCGCAACTGACGAATGAACTCGAATCCGTCCATGCCCGGCATACCGAGGTCGCACACAACGAGGTCCGGTGGGCTGCTGCGGCACGTCGCGATTGCCTGGCGGCCGTCCACAACCGGTATCATCCGGTACCCGGCCGCGGTCAGTTGCTTTGACACCAGGTTCAGCGAAGCCAGGTCGTCTTCCAGAATCAGAACGCGTTCGTTTGCCATCGGCATCTCCTTTTTCACCGGGTCGTACGGGCAAAGTAGTTAGCTATCTGGTGGAGCAGCAACTGATGGGCCACCGGCTTGTTCGGAAAGTAATCGGCTCCGGCCCCGGTTGCCACGTCCAACTCGCTGTGGTAGGTGCTGGTTCCTTCTTCAGCGGACCGGCAACGACATCCTTCACAGCGCTGCAATTATACCACGGCACGTGCCGGGTGCAAGCTCAAGCCGTCTGCGATTTCCCCAAACCCCTCTCCTTAGGGGCTTTCGACCCTCAAGGCGGTGTACGCGGCTTCCTCTGGTCGCCGCACGTGCACCTGTCACCCCGTTGGGTAAATCGCCACGCCGTCCGCTGTCCGCTAATCAACAATCGTAAATCGGAAATCGAAAGCTTCTTGGAAAGCTCACTGGAAAGCTCGCCGGAAAGCTCCTTCGAAAGCTAATTCAAGAGCTTATTCGAAAGCTCATTTCAAAGCACAGCTCAAAGCTCGGCGAAAAGCTCGCTTCAAAGCTCATCGCAAAGCTTGGTTCAAAGCTCGCGGAAGAGCTCGCGAAACACCTTGTTTCAAAGCTCGGCTCAAACCTCACGTCAAAGTTCGTTTCAGACCTCCGTCTAGACCTTAACCTAAACCTCATTCGAATCCTTCTTTGATTGCTGCCCCCAGGGCAGTCTCCAGTCCGTACCCCATACGGGAGAATTGTGGACCCGTGCCGACCCGGTTCTATATGTTGTATATCGCTATTGCCTCGCCTACCGACAGGAACATGACCTCGGGCGCGAACGCACCTCACTCGCGCCCATTGGGTGCGCGACGTCAGCCGCCACTCGGTCGGGCGAAAAGGGTCAGCGTTGCCGATAGTCCGTCAGCAAGGACCGTTCCCCTGGAGCCAGGCCCGGATGTCGGCCGCGATGCGGTCTCGGACACGGCTGAAGTTGTGGTCATCGTGGTAGGCCAGGAACGTGACGTCCTGCGCGCCGGCCGCCTTCAGCGTCCGGTAGAACGGCAAGAGGAACTGGTCAATAGTAACTCCCTCGTCCTCCCATCCACCGATGAGGAGTATGGACCGGTCGGCGAGATTCGCCGCATTCTCCCTCAGCCCGTAAACGTCCTGGTGGTCAACAAGCTCCTTGACGCCTGCATCGAAGTCGAACCGGGCAGGCCCCTCGGGACTGCGGGTACTCAACAGCATACGGCGGATACCTTCGGCGAACGCTGGATTTCGCTGCAATTCGCGGGCGAATTCCCCGTGGTCGTTGCCCGCAATCGAGATGACCCGACGTACGCTCGAATCTCGCGCCGCATAGGCCATCGCCATTCCCCCGCCGTAGCTGTGCCCTCCAAGTGCGAGTCTCGTTGTGTCCACCATGAACCGTTTTTGCACGTCCGCCTGCCTGAGCCATTGCAGGGCGGCTCCGATGTCTTGCTGGGTGTTGGGATGGGTCGATACGCCATCGCTCTGATGCAGACCCCTGGGATTGAACATGCAGACGTTGATGCCCTGCTCTGCCAGCAGCGCCCCGAGGCCCAGTACGTCGCTGGGGTTTCCAGGCCAGCCGGGGATGAGCAGAAGGGTAGTTGCCGGGGCCGTTCCCGCGGCTGCGAAGAATCTGCCGCGCACGCAGGTACCTTCACTGATAAACTCGACTGAAACTGGTTCCACTTTACCCCCTCCAGACGGAAGCCCGGGAGACTTCCCATCTCCCGGACTCGACTCGCTCATATCTTCCCCTCCACAATCCTGATTTCCTCTTCCGTCAGGCCGGACGACTCACATACAAGGGCGTCAATCCCGCAATCGGCGGCGATGGTGCGGGGGAGACTCCGGGCCCCGGAGTCATCTGGCCCTGTCAGGTAGAGGGCGGGGATTCAGCGGGCGGGAACTCGTCCTCGTCCTTGGGTTTGTTACTCTGGCCGGAGAACGAGAGGAACAGAAGGAACACGGCGATAAGAACGATGGCTACCAGCCACCACGACCGCTGGATCTCGTCCTTCATCAGGTCGTTGCGACGACTCCGAGAATCAGCTTCAGACGCGTTTCGCAGGACGTCTGTCGTGGGAGTCTGGGGGGCACAATGCTAAATCTCATGTCTGTTAAGGCCGGATTCGGTTCGGTCATGGATAGGATTCTAGGACGGAGGGCACGCGTGTCAAATGGGCAACCGCGCGTCAGGAATCTCTTCCTGTGTCACCGGAACTAGGTGCGCCCAGCGCGTTGGCTATCCGCAGATTACGCAGACTCTGGTTGGGATTTGGAGTTTGGGATTTCCCGCGCTCCGCGCGGGTCCTGTGGCCTGAAGCTTGAGGCTTGGGGCTTGCCTCTCGCCTACCGGTTGAGGCGGAGGATGGCGGCGTTGAGGAGCGCGGCGAAGGTGACCCAGGCGATGTACGGCACGAGCAGGACACCGTGAAACCTGTAACCCATGACTTCGGCCAAAGCTCGTTCCATCGCTCGTCGTTCGGCGCTTCATTTCTTGCGCCCGGTCTTTGGCCGTATATCTCCTCGCATCTCCCGTCGTATCGTTCGGTGTATGCCGACCTGTGTCGCGACCGGCGTCGGCACGCGCGTCTTCGCCTGAATCTCAACCCGTATCTCGACCTCGACCTCAGCCTGAACCTCAGGCTGTATCCGGTGCTGAACCGCGCGCCGTTCCAGAAGCCGTTCGAGAAGCCGAACCCATCGTCGTTCCGCTCGTTGTTTGGTTTCAGGAACCGGTCATTGTGTGTTCGGGTTGGTATCGCGCCGTGTCCCAAGACGTTGCTCCCAGGGCGACCCCTATATGCGGACTTTCCGGTCAGCTACCGGCTCTAACACGCTAGCAATGCAGAAGTTAGGTCCACCATTTCCTTCTCACTGTTTCCGCAGTTCTTATGGGCGGTTCATCGTTCCTCGTTGGCCTCTGCGGCCACGTCGGACAAAGCCGGGGTTCTGGCCAGCGGAATCTGCGTTCATCTGCGTAATCTGCGGGTGCTCCTCCGGTCCTCATTCTGCATTCGGATTTCTGGTTTCTGCATTCTGAGTTATTCGAGCCCGCGTCTGTGTTCATCTGAGTCCATCTGTGGTTCATTCCGTCCGATCCGCAATTCTGCATTCTGCTCTCTGGTTTCTGGATTCTGGATTATCCGAACCCGCTATCGGTGCATCCGTGGTTGATTCCCCATCCCCGACCGCTGGAATCAAGCCCTTGGAACACCATGTGTAACTTCTGCGTCCAGCACGGCAAGGGCAAGCGCTGGTACGCAAATGCCCAGAACTACGCGATGGACCTCGAGTCGGACCTGGGCCGCCGCGGGTTCATCGTTGACTTCATCCGCAACTTCGAGGCCGGCCGGCGCTCGGCCAATGCCGGACTTGCGGCGTTGCGATTCGTCCCAAGGCCTGCCAGAAAGCGGTTCACCCGTGGGCCCGAAGCCGCGGCGCAGAAACACCACTTCGGCCAGCCGGTTCCGATAGAAGAATGCGCGGGCATCTTCGACATCGCCACGAACATCACGCGCCTGCCGTGCGTCTGCCGCGGCGCGATGAAGCCCGGCTCCAACGCCGAGTCCTGCTGCATCGTCATGACCGTGAACAAGCACGACGGGCTCTTGGCCGAGGGCTTTCGCGACTATTCCGGCGGCCCGGCATCCCAGGGGTTCGAGCGACTCACCAAAGAACAGGCCATCGCGTACCTGCGGAGCGCCGAGGAGCGCGGGCTCTGCCACACGGCGTGGACATTCATCACCCCGTTCATCGCGGGCCTCTGCAACTGCGACCTGCCCAGCGGGTGCATGGCGATGAAGGTGGTGCTCAAGGGCGGCGTGCGCATCATGTGGAAGGGCGAAGACGTCATCCGCCGCAACGAAGAGCTCTGTACCGGCTGCCGGCACTGCGTCAGACGCTGCCCCTTCGGGGCAATCAGCGCCGCGCCGCGTCAGGCCGGCGTCATCGTGAACCGCAAGGCGTGCTGGGGCTGCGGCGTATGCCGCACCGCCTGCGCACCCGGCGCGCTCTCGCTCGAACCGCGCGGCGCCACTGCCGACGTAGCGACCGCCTGGTAGTCGGAACTCCCTCTCCCCACCCGCCACTCTATCTATCGATCTCTTCGTCCCTTCCCTTTCACTCGACCACTGGAGCACTAGTGTCCTGTAACAGAAATAGCTTGACAGATGGACACTTCTCTGGTATGATTGCGCATGTTGGCTCAATGTCCGAGACTGGAGATTGATGACGGCGACCGGAAGCAACTGCTGGTGTTGGCGCGGAGTGGCGAGACGCCGCAACGGACGGCGCGGCGGGCGCGGCTAGTGCTGATGGCAGCAGACGGTGTTTCTAACAGTGAGATTGCACGCGCCGTTGGCGTCAGTCGTCCCACGGTGCTCTTGTGGCGTGCGCGGTTCGGGCGGCTGGGAGTGGCCGGGTTACTTAAGGATGCACCGCGGCCGGGGCGGAAGAAGCAGCTTTCGGCTGAGTTGGTGCAGCGGGTAGTCGAGGAGACGCAACGCACCAAGCCGAAGGCGGCGACGCACTGGTCTACCCGGACGATGGCGAAGAAGCACAAGGTGTCGCATATGACGGTGCAACGGATCTGGCAGCAGTACCGGTTGCGTCCGCATCTGGTGGAGCGGTTTAAGTTGTCCAACGATCCGGAGTTTGTTGAGAAGGTGCGGGACGTTGTCGGGCTGTATCTCAACCCGCCGGACAAGGCGCTGGTGCTGTCGGTGGACGAGAAGAGCCAGATACAGGCGTTGGACCGGACGGCACCGGTGTTGCCGCTGCGTCCTGGCATACCGGAGCGGCAGACGCACGACTACCGGCGGCACGGGACGACGACGCTCTTCGCGGCATTAAACATGCTGGATGGCAAGGTGATTGGTGAGTGTCGGCCGCATCATCGGAGCGATGATTCTATTGCCTTTCTGCGACGGATTAACCGTGCGACGCCTCGGGCTCTCGACCTGCACTTGATTGTGGACAACTACGGCACCCACAAGAGCAAGCCGGTTCGAGAGTGGCTTGCGAACCATCGTCGATTCCACCTGCACTTCACCCCCACAAGCAGTTCGTGGCTCAACATGGTTGAGCGCTGGCTTGGGGAACTTACCGAGAAGCGGGTGCGGCGGGGGACATTCCGAAGCGTTGCCGAACTAGTCCGGGTGATCGAGCAGTATCTTCAGAACTGCAATCGCGCACCCAAGAGGTACGTGTGGACCAAGAGCGCCGACATGATCCTGGGCAAGGTCGCCCGCTGTAAAGAAGCGTTAGTTACACCACACTAGGGGGCGACCCTCAGAGTCTTATTCTGGCAACCCGATAGGGCTTAACTGGTTGATTGCGCTAGCCTTAGGTTCAGCTGCAATCTCTCACGAAGCTAGCGGCGATGAGACAGCGTCACGCCCGCCTACTGCCGACCGATATCCACTCCCGACTCTCTACTCTCCACTCTCGACTCCCTACCGCGCCACCACGACCTTGCGGACAGCTTGAGCTTGAGCCTGTGCCTGCGCTCATTCCTCGCGCACGAACACACAAGGATGCCAGCGAGTTACGAGTTACGGATTGCGAGTTGCGATTGGCGGACCGGGGTGCGCATTCAGCTTTGTTGCCCTGCGCCGGTGTGCCTTGACTTGGCTATTTGTGAAGTTATCATAGCCATGCACATGGCGAAGAAATATACCGTTCTAGAAACTTGGATTGTCAACACGACCAAGCCGGTCGAATCAACCAGCGCGGAGCAGACGTTTGACCGGATGGACCGACAAGGCGGGGGTAAGTTGCCGGTCATCGACGTGCCGATTGAGTACGGCCTGGAGGAGCACTTCCTCGACGAGGCGCGGGTCCGGGATTTTGCCGCGCACCTGGGCGGCGCCCAGGAGGTGCTGGACATCGGGCCCGGGGACGGCTGGCCGCTGCTGCGCATCGCGCCGCTGTTCAAGGCCGTTACCGGCGCCGAACCGGCGCAGCGCCGGGTCGATGCCATCACCGCCAGCATTGAGAAGCTGGGGCTCAAGAACGTCACCGTGAAGAAGGTTCCACCGACCGAACTCGGTTTCCCGGACAACCGCTTTGACGGAGTGGTCGCGGCGAGTTCCATCGAGCAGAGCCCGGACCCGTACAAAGCAATCAGCGAGGCGTTCCGGGTCTTGAAGCCGGGCGGTCGGTTCCGGGTCTACTTCGAGCCGAGCGAGGGACGGGAGCGCGAGCTCACCGAGGGGCTGATGTTTACCGAGACCGAGGACGCGCTCGGCTATCACTATTCGCTCAAGCATTCGCGGCCACCGTGGGAACGGAACTATCTCGTGAAGCTGGCGAACACGCCGGAGACGAAAGAGGAGTTCCGGAAGCTGCGTGACCTCGTTGACCGGCTCGGGCCGAATCCCTCGACCAACCCGGAAATCGGGCTGCAGTTCCTGGAGCGCAACCAGGCGGCAATCACCGGCGCCAGTTTCTACGAGCTGGAGCATTTCACCAGCGAGACGATGCGAGGGGGCCGGGTTCATAAACGTCAGGATTACCTGGTCGGCCGCCACCCTGGCCCGGACCGTCTGGCCACGGCTGAGGGATGTCGCCCTGACCGACGTGCAGGCGCAGGCGGTGTGCTCGGGTCTCGCCGACCTGTCGGTGAGACTTGACGCGCCGACCGGTCTTGGTGAGCCGGTGGTCGCGACCAAGCCGTCGTAGCCCGCTATCGGGCTCAGGAGAGCAGTGAATAGAGAATAGATAATAGAGAAACCCGAATCCGTCTTTCGCTCTTCACCATTCACAATTCACTATTCAGAAGTTTCCCTTGCTTTTGCCGGGTTCCGTCTCCATAATGGCAGGGTAATGGTCGGAACGCCGAATGCCGAACGTCGAAGCTCGAACTTCGGACTTCGCAGTTCGCACTTTCCCGCTGAGGAGAATCCATGAAAAAGTGTTTTGTCTGGTTCGCGGTGGCGGCAATGGTCGCGGGGCTCGCGTGCCGCCCGGCCGAAACCGGCACGCCGCTCGGCATGACCTATGAGCAGATTGCGCGGCCGGCCATCTGGCGCGTTCTGCCCCACGGTCAGGCTGAGACGCTCGGGCTGCAACCCGGCGACGTGATCCTGTCCTACAATGACGAACCGGTGAAGACGACCGAGGAACTGGTGCAGTTACAGTTCCAAGCGGTTGCGTCCCCGGACCGGGTTCCAATGACGGTGCTGCGCGGGGATGCGGAGATGAAGTTGATGGTCGAGCCCGGCGTGCTGGGCGTGTTGCCGGATGCCGAGCGCTACACCGGCAGCCTGGCCGTCGCGGTCAACGATGTGCTGGGTCACTATGGTGTGACCGTGGACTACGACTGGCTCGCCGCGCTGACCGGCGAGTCGTTCGCCTTCACGGCCCGGCCCGGGGGTTGTCGCGGCGCGTGGCCGAGCGGGCTGGCCGGTGACTACCTTGATGGTCTCACGCGCTACTACGGCCTGACGTTCCGTACGGTGTTTGCCGGCGATGATGGGGACTCGGCCCGTCCGGCGAGCGAGGTCCAGCAGGAAGCGCTGGCCGCAGTCCAAGACCGGCTGAGCCGGGAACGGCCGGTGCTGGTCCTCGGGGTCTGGCCCGGGCACAACGGTGAGAGTTGGGGCGTGGCGGCGCGCTACGACCCCGGCGATTCGCTTGTGTACGGCTACGCCCTGGGCTCGGCCGGCGAGGTGGCGTTGAGCGGCGCGATTGTCGAGGCATACGAGGTCGGATACCGCTCGACCGGCGAACCGGAGCCGGCCGACATGCTGACTACGGTCCTGACGCAGGCGCTGGAGCTGGGCCAGGCGTACGCGGATTCGGGCTGGCAGTCCGGCATCGCGGCCTATGACGTCTGGATTGGCGGCCTGGACACCGTGCCGTTCTGTCCGGTTTGTCCGGACAGCGGCCAGGCGTGCTTTGACCGGCTGGTCTGGGCGCTGCTCGCAAACAAGGAAAGCGCGGACCGTTTCCTGGAGGATATGCGCGTGGCCATTCCCGAGCAGGCTGACATTGTGGACGACATCCTTGCCGACAACGCCGCGATTATCGGCAAGCTCAATGGCATCATCCAGAGCGGCATCAAGACCGGGACCGTGGAGCGCCAACAGAAACTGGCCCGGACCGTGAACGAAATTCAACTGATTGAGGCCGACCTGCTGGGACCCTACGAAGAGTTGATCGGCGAACTGTAGGTCGGACGCTCAGCGCATTACGCCGGACCGGCTGCCCCGGTCCGGCTTTGCTTTGGCCGGCTACGGCTCGCGAATGTCTACGGAGTCCGAGTCGTGAA
>Ga0315284_10007743_pt1 | contig 15334 bp, 13 predicted proteins | sample YL17G09_16_MG_FD_203696 | JGI IMG/M metagenome (GOLD analysis project Ga0315284, IMG submission 203696) | Sediment microbial communities from Yellowstone Lake, YNP, Wyoming, USA - YL17G09_16 | ecosystem: Environmental > Aquatic > Freshwater > Lake > Sediment | place: USA: Wyoming | collected... | reverse complement strand
ATCAGCCAGCCTTGATATTCGAACAGCGCCAGCAATTTCGTTCCGAGCATGTTCAGTGTGGTCGCATGGCGCGACTGTATGTACCCCGCTGTATCGCCGAGTATCATCCTGCCGAAGTGGCTGGAGCTCATGCCGATCCAGGCTCCCATGGCCAGCACGGGCAGGAACAAAGAAACCCATCCCGCTACCCTCCCGTGTTTGCGAATCTGATAGAACCCGAGCAGGGGGATGAGAGCGGCGGACTGATAACTCGTGAACATGGCAGCAAAAAGGAACAGCGCACTTGCCGCATATAGGCTCCTGCGAGCCGACTCGGCCGCCCATAAAAAACAGGCCGTGGCCGCCAACCAGTAGGCCAGCATCGGGACGTCCGTCATCAGAGTATGTCCCATGACAAGCAACAACGGGCAGACGGCCATGGCAAGTGCCGGCCATATCGGCCTCTCTAAAAAAAGCGCGGAAATGAAATACAGCGACAGCGCCGCCATGAGCGGAAAGACTATCGCCGCTGCGTGATAGATCCATTCCCGTCCCTCCTCCTCACCGGCCAGGCTCTGCACGGCGGCAAGAAAATACGCCTGCAAGGGCGGATGGGAGTGAGAAGCCATGTCCGGAGCATGGAAACCGCCAAAATCGTAGGGAGAGTCGTAGGGATAGACAGGGTGGGCGCGGGCACTGCGCGCCATGTCCATATAGAAATTATCATCCATATGGAATGGCTGAGACAGGAAGGGCGCCGCGCAGCCGATCACGACCAGCACGATCACCGCCAGGTCGCGAGTCAGCTGCGATTTCCGCCGGGCTGGATTTTGAATAAATGGTTTCATATCTCCCATACCGGGGGACCAGGTATCAAGCTTGGTTGATCTTGCTCTTCACCGACCTGATGCAATGCCCGCGCCGATGGCGGCAATCAAAATTTCCGGCCCGACTTCATACTCTCCGGCGGCGGCGCGGTGAATGGAATAGAGCCGCGCGCAGTTGCCGTCCGGAAGAACATACAATTCGACAAGGCGAAAGGTCTGGGCATTATCCACGATAATCTGGTTCAGCCCCTGGCTCGCAGCCGTCGTCCATGATACTCCCTGCTCACGCTCGGTCATCACCACGTAATCAAAGCCATCAAAACTCCGGATACCCATGGGTTCAATCTTAAGGTGGTCGACTCGCACCGGCAATCCGCGCAGCCGTGCCATGAGATTGAAGTTTGTGGCATTGAACCGCGGCAGGTCGGGAATCAGCGCCAGCTCTGTCCGGAAGCCGCGGTTCCGGGAGTCCTCCATCACCTTGCGCAGGATACTCTCCAGCCTCCAATCTTCGCGCCGCGGCGGCCCCAGGATATGAAAATAGTGCTGGAGGTATACATTCCAGTCCCAGCGCACGCTGCCGCTGTAGCCCTGGGCCAGCACTACCTCCTGGGGCAGCCAGCACACTCCGAAGTTGATCGCATATGCCTGCAGGCACAACACCGCCACCAGGCTGATCTTGAGTGCGCGCGTCCACCATACCGGGCGCCAGGACTGCAGCCATGCGCCCGCCAGGATCAGCAAGGGACCGATCAGGGGCATGGTAAAGCGTGGATCCTTGGTGCGCAAGAGCGTCATGGCCAGCCACCCTCCGCAGATTGCGGCAAGCAAAAACGAACTGTCGCGTAATACGCCCCGCCGCCATACAAAAACGGCAGAGAGTGCCAGAACGAGGAACAGGATGCCAAAAAGCTGGTAGCCCTCCAGCAGGCGCAGGTAATAAATCCATGATTGGAAAGAGAACACCGCCGGTTCGCCTTCCAGGGCGCCGATCCGGGTATTTTCGAAGAAGTAACGCGTCAGCGCCGGGAGGTTGGGCAGGTACCAGACGCCGGCGAGCAGGCCGCCCACCAGGAGCGCATCGGCAAAGTGCAACATGCGCGCCCGATCACGCCAGATGCGGAACCCGACCACGGTAACCAGCAGCGGGAAAAAAAGAAAGGCGGCGAAAAACCACTTGGTCAGCAATCCGAGCGCGCAAATCAGCCCCAGCACCAGGCTCAACGGATGGGACTTAAACCCATCGGTCTTGCGGAGCACGACAAGACCTGCTGCCACCCAGGCAGAGAGCCAATAGTCGAGCACGGTTTCACGAGACATCCAGATCAGATACGGCGTCAATGCCGTAAGAAGGCAGGCCCAACCCGCCGCGCGCGCGCCGGCCAGATCCAGACCCAACATATAGATAGCCCAGAAGAGCAGGAGGCTTGCCGGAATGTTCGCAAGGATGGCAATGTTCGGACCGGGGTGAAACATGCGGTAGCAGAGCGCAATCACAAGATGCACGAAGGGAGGGTAATTCCCGGTGCGCGATAACAACGGTGCAGCCGGCGCTGCATCCCGGCCATCATGTAGAAAATTCAGCGCATAGGTTTGGTGGAGGGCCATATCCCAAACCGGAGGACGTGTGTCTTTGGATAGCCAGATGAAATGTACCGTCCAGAGCGCAGCCGTGAGCACGATCGCCACGACGAGGGCGTTTTTCAGCGGTCCCATCGGCGCTCCTGCCCTTCCCGGGTTGCCCGGATCCGGAAACCGAGCGAAAATTCTTTGGCGGGATCCAGGCGGTCCAGATAATACAAAAGCACAGGCAGCAGCAAACCAAAAACAGGCGCGAGCGGAACGAACAGAAGCCAACGCCAGCCTCGCTGAAAAAAGCTCAGGAGGTTGATGCATCGCCGGGCGCAGACCCAGAAAAAACCGCCCATTGGGGCGAGCAGATCGATCCGAAGAGGAAGGCCTTCCAGGAGCGATCGGATTCCGTTGCGCGTGAAACGCAGGTAATCGTGCGGCGCCTGATGTTCCTCCCAGAGAAACGGGACGACGAGGTAGAGCGAACCTCCATTTTTGAGCACACGGGCGAATTCGGCCAGCACCTGCCTGGGATTGCGCGTATGCTCCAGGACTACCATGCACAGAGTGCAGTCGACGGTACCCGATGCAAGGGGAAGGTTTTCCAGATCGCCTTGAACATCGAGGCGGGAATAATCCCATTCCGGATTCCCGGCGCCGGTATCAAGAGCCAGATAGCGGCCGCGCGTGAAATGCCGCTTGTGCCTGGCTTCGCCCGCTCCGGCATCCAGCACCACCTGGCCGTCCTTGAGGCGAGCGGCGGCGACGCGCACCTCCGATTCAATGATCTCCTGAATCGGATCCAGCCGTGCAACCAGGAAGTGCGGCAGCACTCGTTCAGCCAGTCTTTTTAAGCGCGGGTTGATCAAAAACTCTTCCCCCACAGAATGCGGCGCCCGTTCCCGCGAAGCTTAGTCGCGAAACGCCAGTTCCTTGGCCGAGATCCGGTGCCTGCGCAACAATTCCAGGAACTGCGCGCTGGTAATCCGCCTGCCGCGAAAAATGTTTCTGCGTTTGTGCAAAATCCTACCCAGACCGCGAAAGCCGGAACCATAAGCCCGTACCAGAGCCGCCAGCAATCCTACGGCGCTGTGTTCGCGCGTCACCCCTCCCGCCAGTCCGCGGCGGCGTAGCATGCTGAGGAGGTGCCAGAAAAAGCGCCACAGCGTGAATAGCGGCGAAACCAGGAGCAACCGCAGCGGCAGCAGCTTCACTGCCACCCAGAACCGATTACGCTCGACGAGAAAAGCTTTTTCGGGAGAGTACTTGCCCAAGCTCATGGAGTGGCGGTGATATACCTTCGCGCCGGGTGAGTAACGGCATTTCCAGCCGCGCCAGCGCGCCCGCAAACCCAGGTCGGCATCGTCTCCATACGCAAAGAACTGCTCATCGAACAATCCGATATCTTCGAGCATGCTGCGCCGGTACAGAGCGGCGCAACCGTCCGGAAAGAGAACTTCCTCGCATGCCTCGAACTGGCCCCGGTCAGTCTCTCCGGCGCCTCGGCCCCGATTGAGGCCATCCGGATAGAACAGGTGCCCCACCTTGTCGATCACATCGCGGCGATCATAAAAGAGAATCTTCGAGGCCGCCATGCCCACATCGGGATCGGCCATGCATGCCACCAGACTGGACAGCCACTCTCGATCGGCGCTGGCATCGTTATTCAACAGGGCGACGAACTCCCCGCGCGAGACCCGGATGCCGGCATTCACGCCTCCGGCAAATCCCTGGTTGGAGGAAAGCTCGATCAAATGCCACCGCTCGCCGGATCGTTGCCGGAGCCAGGAACGCGAGCCGTCGGTCGAGCCGTTGTCGACAGCCAGCAATTCCATTTGCGGGTAGGACTGGCCTTCGGCGGAGTCCAGACACTCGCCGAGGCAGGCCATGCCATTCCAGTTCACAACGACGACCGAAACCAGTCCACGTTCTCCCGTTTCGGATTTGAATTCGGAATTACGGATTCCAGACTGCAATAATATCCTCTCCTCAACCTGGTCCCTGCTTCTCCCCAAAGATCGCCGCGTGGTAATGCCTGCTCACCACCTCGGGGAGCGTCAGCATGAAGATCCTGGACCGGATCAGGCCAAGGCGCTGAAGCAGGAAGCGGAACATCACCCCCAGGGTTTTGATCCCATATTTTGTGCTCACACGGAAATTGACGCTGGAAGCCTCGGGAAAATAACGGGCCGGCACGGCAATTTCTCGAATCTGAAAGCCAAAATGCACGGCCTGGGCGATCATTTGGGAGTCAAATACGAAATCGTCGGAATTGAGTAGAAAGGGTATCGTCGTGAGCAGTTTGCGACTGTACGCACGAAATCCGCTGTGGCAATCCGTAAGGTGTGTCCTGTATATGATGTTTTCGAGAATCGTCAGCGCCCGGTTGGCAATGAACTTCCAAATAGGCATCCCACCCTTCAAGGCTTGCCCGTTCAGGATCCTGGATCCCATCATCATGTCGGCCTGGCCTTCCAGGATGGGGCGAACCAGTTCCGGGACGAGCTTCGAATCGTACTGGTGATCCGGATGGAGCATCACCACGACATCGGCGCCTTCCTTCAGCGCTTCCAGATAGCAGGTCTTCTGGTTGCCCCCATAGCCCCGATTCTGAACATGGATGACAACGGAGAGACCGAGCGACCGGGCAATCTCCACCGTTTGATCGCGGCTCACATCATCGACCAGAATGATCCTGTGAATCTTTTCCTTGGGAAGGTCGGCGTAGGTGCGCTCCAGGGTTCGAGCGGCATTGTAGGCCGGCAGTACAACAATAATCTTGGAATCTTTCATCATCATATGTAATAGAGGTCGCGCTTATAACGGACGGAATGCGCATGAAACCAGCGGATCGTCTTCTCGAGGCCTTCTGCCAGCGACACCTTCGGCCGCCAGGAGAGGAGGTCCACAGCCTTGTTGTTGGAGGCGAACAGCCGTTCCACTTCGCTGGTACCCGGCCGCTGCCGCTTCGATTCTGAAACGATCTTCAGCCGCTTGCCGAGAATGGCTCCAATCATCTCGACCAGTTCGGCGACGGAGGTTTCCTGCGCAGAACCGAGCTGGATGGTCTGGCCGGTGCAGGAAGGTGCGATCGCCGCGGCCGCGAATCCGCGCGCGGTGTCCAGAACGTACGTGAGGTCCCGGCGCGTGTCCAGGCGTCCAAGACGGACCGTTGCTGATGCAAACGCCTGAGTGATGATTGCGGGAATGACGGCTCGCGGCGACTGCCGGGGACCATAGGTGTTGAAGGGACGCACGATAACCACCGGCAGTCCATAGGTATGAAAGTAGCTCTCGGCCAGTTTGTCCGATCCGACCTTAGACGCTGCGTACGGGGACTGGGGGTGCAGCGGATGGCTCTCGTCCATCGGCACGAACTGTGCCGTGCCATAGACTTCGCTTGTCGAAGCCTGGACCAGGCGAGATATGCCGGCTTCCAGGGCAGCCTGGAGCACGTGAAGCGTCCCCATCACGTTGGTGGCCACGACATCGGCCGGATTGGCAAAGGAATATGGGATGCCGATCAAAGCCCCCAGGTGGAATACAACCTGGCAGCCGCGCACGGCACGGCGCACCGCATCCGCATCGCGCAGATCGCCGGTGACGACTTCGATTCGCTTCAGTTGACGCCGTTCCAGATCATCGAGCATTCCCCAATCGTTCCTGGAGTTATAGTGCACAAAAGCGCGCACCTCGGCGCCACGTGAGAGAGCCAGTTCGCAAAGATGGCTGCCAATAAAACCGCCGGCGCCGGTAATCAGCACCTTGGCCTTCGACAGATTGCTTATCTCCATCCTAACTCCTCAAGAGTGCAAGCCTGACTTTAAAATATAACCGCAGAGAAGGCAGAGAACGCAGAGAAAAACAAAAAAATCGCACGCGGACCACCTGCCATTCAATTCACTGCTGTCGAAGCGGGCTATGCGCCGGCGCGACGGGCATGGGCCCAGAGCGTTGCCCCACGCCCGCAGAGGCTTTCGACCAGCGCCGGGAGCAAGGCCGTCAGCACAAGCCCAAAATAGCAGAGCTCGAGCGCACCTTCCACGATGGCATGGGCGCGCCGGCCGCGTCCCCTTCGTCCGATCGGATCCAGGCCGATGGCGAGGCTCGACGCGAGCGCAGCCGGGTTGTCGCGCAACGAGAACCGCTGGACCAACCGGCATGAAAACCCTGCATCATCAAGAAGCTTCTCCAGCGCCCGAGGCGTGAAATTAATCAGGTGACGAGGCACATCGAGGCCGTACCAGCGTGCGCCAAAAATGCGCGCCTGAACGGAAGCCACATTCGGAACTTGCAGGATCAGGCTGCCGCCTGGCTTCAGCAGCCTGCCCGCATAGGCAATCGCCTTCCCCGGCTCTGGGAGATGCTCGAGCACATGGAACATGCTGATGATATCGAATTCGCACCCATGCCACGCATCACTGCCGACGTCGCCTTGCCGCACCTGCAGCTGGTATTGTTCCCGCGCCGCCGCGGCCGCGCGGGCCGACATGTCCATCCCGTGCGGGAGAAAACCGCGCCGCTCCGCAAGATGGAGAAACGTGCCGCTGCCGCACCCGATGTCGAGCAGCGACCGGCCGGCTCCCGTTGCACAGCGCTCCAGGAACCAGACGTGATCCCAGGCCACGAACTCGCGATAGGCGCGCTCGATCCGGCTCAGGGCATGGGACAGCCCGCACTTTCGATTCTCCGTCCACCAATATTCGTTCGGGTAGAACGCAGCCAACGCCGCTGCATCCGGCAGCGGATGCTGAAAAATGCATGCGCAGGACGGGCAGCGGTAGAGGCGGAAAATGCCGGGTGCGATGCCGAAGAGGCGGTCGGCTGCAACCGCGAACCTGGGCGCATCGGGGGTCGCACAGATCGGGCACGCCGGCTCCGGATCGGGTTGATCAGCAATTCGTTCGGCAATCACGATCCTCACCCCTGCTTCGGCATCCGGGCATCGGCAATGAGGGAAGGCGCACGGCTGCGGGTCAGACGTTTCCGGACGAGGAATACGAGGTTGCGATAGCCGTCGCGCCAGGGCTGGAGCTTGATCTCTCCGGTGCGGTTCGAGTAGTCGACGTAGATTTCCTTGAAGCCGATTTTCCGCTTGCGGATCGCCTCGATCTTGATCTCCTCGCTGAATGCCATGCCGTCGCTGCACAGGTCCATCTCCTGCAAGGCCGCACGCTCGAAAACCCACATGCCGGATTGGGAGTCCCTCACCCAGCGAAAGAACAAAAGCGAGAGGAGCAGGCTCAGCACCTTGTTTCCGGCCCAATGCTTCAGGGACATGGCGTGCTTGTTTTTCAGCGGGAAACGTGAGGCCGAGAGGAAACGCACCTCGGAATGGAGGAAGACCTCGATCAAATAGGATATTGCATCTACCGGGTACGAATGATCGCCGTCCAGGGTGACGATAATGTCGCCCTGCGCCTGCATCAGGCCGGTCTTATAGGCGCGCCCATAGCCCCGGACCTTTTCATGGATGACGCGGGCGCCGAAACTGCGCGCCATTTCCGCCGTGCGGTCGGTCGAATCATTGTCCACGACGACGACCTCATCGACAAACGCAGGCATGCGCGAGAGCACCTTGGCGATGCCCTCCTCCTCATTCAGACAGGGTATGACGACGGTAATGCGGCGATCTCGGTACACGGAACCGCATCATAGCAGACCTGGAACCGGAGGAACAAATGCCGAATGAAAAATTCTGCCATTTAGAGAGTGGAAAAAACTTAGCCACGAATGACACGAAACACCTGTTCATTCGTGTCATTCGTATCTGCTTTAAAAAAGCCATTAACTTTCAAGCACCTGGGTGCGCCACGGGTGCATGAGGGACTGCTTTGAGAGAGAGGCAGGCAGCGGCGAGCCAAGAAAAATGGGGTAGTCCCGGGATCGGGACTACCCCATGAATGAAGCAGTTAGTTACGAGTGGAAAGCTTAGTTGTTCAAGCTTTCACCCGCCGGCAGTCTGAGTGTGGTATCAGCTGCTGCGCTCGCGACTCTCCGGCTCTTCACCGCGGGATCGGGTATTACGTTCGCAAGATATCCCTGAGAGATATTGTTGAAGAACGAATCCGAGATGAAGGCATAGCCGTGGCAGAACTGGAAGTTCGCCGCGGCGACCATGTAGCCATGGAAACCACCATTGGTGACATAACCACCAGGGAACGTGGCCTGCAACGGCGTGATAATGCTCGACAACAGGCCCGCGAAACCCTTGCCCGGCCCGTAGAGAACGCTATCGGTTGCGTTGCCAATATATCCCTGCTTGTTGTCATAGAGGTAGAACGTGACGGTGCCGGTCTGGCGCGGAGCACCATATAAGGTTCCAGCCCAATTCACATCATCCGTCGTATTGGAAACCGAAATGCCGGTATCCCAATTGAACGTTCCCGGAGGTGGCGTAACGCCCTTGTCGACGGTGACATATGGGTAGAGCAGGTAGCAGATGCAACGTGAGAAGGTTGCGTAAATGCCGAACGTGGTGCTGAGCTTGTCAGTGCTGGTCACGTAACCGGCGTTGTAGGACTGCCACAACTCAGAGAACCGCGGCTGCAAATATGACCCCTGCGGCGCGTTAGCGCTGCAATCGGTTGGCCAAGGCGTCTCATTAGCACCCGTCAGAGTTGCGCCGGCGTAAACCGAGCCCACATCTGACTGGTTGAAGCTGGACAGTTTGAGCAACGGAACAACAGCGAAGTTTTCCAGGGTAGTATCGCTCAACCCCGCCTGGTTGTAGGTGAAATATTCGTAAATCTGCGTGGACCAGCCATTGTTGGTGCCACCCGTGGTGCCAGCGATGAACGTGTAGGTGCTGGCCACGGTCTGCAGGCGAGAGAAAGTACCGATGGAAACAGGCAGGTTAACAGTAGCCGGCCACTGCACCGACGCAACGCTCGCGGGGAGGTGGTGCACGACGAACTTGATTCTGGTTCCAATCGCGTTCGCACTGGCGTAGGCCGTTGTACCCCAAGCCGCCTGGCCAAGGAGCTCGCCAAAGCTGTCCGTACGGTCGGTAGAATCAGGTCTCGCGTTGTTGGAATCGGCAGCCACGAAGGCACGGACAAAGCCTTCCTGGATGGTAATGCCGTAAGCTGGGGTTCCGTTGCTGGACTTGCCATAATCCAGCAAGCAGAGCGTCACAGTATCCGAAGCAACAGCTGTTACCAGCAAGCCCGGATAGGACGTCGCCACGCGAATGGTTTCAGGATAGAAGAGGTTGGCCGCGGGATCGTTGATCGACTGCATCTGCGCGTACAGGTTGGTGCCTGCATTCACGCCGTCGCTCAGGTCGATTCTGCCACGCACGCCGTCAACCCTGATCACGTCGCCGGCAACCAGGGTAATGCCGGGCGGGATATTCAAGGTGATGAATCCCTGGCATCTTCCAGTGATGTTCAGGTTCTGCACCACAGCAGTGACCAGGGTAGCAGTAGGAAATCTGGGGGCATACACCCTGATTCCCACCGTGTTGTCGATCGTGATGTTGTTACTGTAAGAAATCCCGATCTGGGTTGGTCCACCCAGGGAGTTTCCTGTCACGACAGTGCTCTGACCCTGCTGCACGTAGAGGCTAATCGAGCCCAAGACTTCACTGCGTCCGGTAGTGATTACCTCTGACGGCGAAGGGAAGACGTCCCATCTGATGGTATTTGGGATCTGCGCGTAGGAAGCTCCAGTGAACCCCATGAGCAGGAAGCACAGCAATCCTGCCAGCAAGGCGAGCTTGCCGACTTTTGACAAAATCATACGTTTTCTCCGTAGAAATAGTTGAGGCATTGGTAACTTCTACCAGACGTCGTCTCGCCCGATAGCCCTCAGTGAATTCATTTACTCTTGAACCACTGGCGAATTGCAGGTCAGAAACCGGTACTCTTGCACACGCCTTGCCAGCTGAAGGCGCCCCACAAGCTTTCGATCCACTCCGCAGGGGTGATTTCCTGTCGGCGTGAGAAAGGAGCACCAGTCTCACTTACACTTAGAACATGCCCTCTTAAGCCAGAGCGCACAATAACAGGCTATATGATGCAACAAAAGGCAGAAAGTTGCTAGGTTTTTTTTAGAATTTTGTTTCAGGACGTGGCGAGGGGGAGATTTTGCCCCGGATGGGAATGTTGATAAGCGGCTCTGCCTGTAAGTCGGTGCGGATCATGGGACTATCTGAGATGTCCCCCACGGTTACCGGATCGCAGCGCAGAGTGACCACAAGCGTTTCCCCGGGAGCCAATTCCTGCTTGTCCATGGTGACCGTTACTTGGGGCTCTGATTTGTTCACTGAAAGAACCTTCACATTGCGTCCGCTCCGGTTCACGATCTGCACGGTCTTCTCTACGGATTTTCCCACTGGCATGCGGCCAAAATCCAAGGCCGCGGGGGTAATCTCAAAATTCGGGCTATTATCGAGGCGAAGATCGATTAATATGGGATCCGGCTGGTCGTTAAATTGAACCGTCACCTTTTTCTGAACCAGCCCCAGAGGCAACCCGAACGTGTCGACCACAACTTCAAGCGTCCCATTCTGGCCAGGGGAGACTTCAGGGTGATTCGATGCCATCGAGGCACAACCGCAGTCCGACTTGGCCTCCACAATCCTTATTGGCGCCGTGCCCGCGTTGGTGTACTGGAAACGGAATATCCCCGTCTCACCGCGATGGAGCACAGTCGGATTTCCAGGATCAGAGACAAAGCTCCTCGGCGTCGCCAGAGGGGCATTCGGCTTACCATCGGCCTTGCCGGCGCCCGGCGGAAGTTCGAGCGCGACGAATTTTGATCCCGATTCCTGCTGATTCCTGAAAGCTTCCAACATCGGATTGACGTTTTTTTGGATGGGCAGTTTAAGGTACCATTCTCCATCGGCAGCCAACACCCACTGGTTGGAAACCTCCCATTCCAGGATGTCTTTGACTCCCATAAAGCCGAATGGACGGCCGGCCTGGATTACAGCATCACAGATCGTGCTGTTTTCATTGAAATTGAGTGATTTGATCTTCCAATAGGCGAGCGCACCCTTGTTCACCTGATAGATAAATTCGGGGCGCGATTCACTGCTGACACAGGCAGCCGCAGCCTCAAAATCCCGTTTCTGCATGGCATCCCAGTATGCAGAAATGCGTTTGCGCACCGCCGCTTCAGGATCGGTTGATTGGGATGAGCACTGGACAGGGCCGCTCCAGATACTGATAATGAATGCGGCCAGCATGATCAGCTGAACCATACGGGAACCGGCAGGTTTGGTTAGGCGGCAGCTTTGATTCATAATCCTGGTAGTCGGCCCCCTGCTCTCCATGGCAACTGAACGTTACACTTCGTAAATATATAAGATGTCACCGTGGCTGGCAAGTTGCAGATTCCTCAAGAATCTGTTGCTTTTTTGCAACTTTTCCCTCCGCAAGCCATCCTTCTCTCTGGCTGTGCGAGCTGATGGCCGTCAATTATTCCCTTGAAGAACGAACAGGCTGAATTAATTCGCAGGGCCAGCGCAGGAGATTTGGAGGCGTACCGCCAGATCCATGAAGGTTATGCCAGGCGTATCCTCAGCTTTATCTATAAGATGGTAGATAGTCGCGAGGATGCGGAAGACCTGACTCAAAACGTCTTTCTGCGAGCTTTCCACGAGCTGAAGCGCCTGCAGGATGCTGAACGGTTTGAGCCTTGGCTTTACCGAATCGCAAGAAACGAGGTTTACCAGGCATTTAGAAAAAAACGTAGTGAGCCGGCCTTGCAAGAGCAGGAAGGTCCCGAGCGCGAAAGCGAAAACGCGCTGTTCGATCCTGCGGATCGCAGGCCGACGCCGCAGGAGCTGGTGCTCAACGCGGAATTGGGGGCAACAATCCAGAATGTATTGCGGTCCCTTCCTCCCAAGCTTCGCGAAGTGTTCGTGCTCGCGGTGATTCACGAAAAAAGCTACGCTGAGATTTGCGAGATCGTTGGCCGTTCGCTGTTATCAGTGAAGACCGACATCTTCCGGGCAAGACGCAGAGCCCGGAAATCGATTGAAAAGTACCTGGAATTTCAGAAATGAAGAGAGTCCTGACCCATCCTGAAAACTTCTGTTCCTATCTGGACCGTGATACTTCTGACTCCGGATATGAGCAGATCCGGACGCACCTGGACGAGTGCCCAAGGTGCCGCGAGGAAGTGAAGGGTTGGGAGTCTGTCGATGCCTGGTTTAGGAGTGGTGAATCTTCCATCGAGGTACCTCCATTTCAGTGGCAGCGCATTGCAGCTCGCCTGCAGGAACCAGAGCCGGCTGGATTGCTCGTGCGCCTGCGGACTTTGCTCCGTCCCTGGAAGCTGACTTGGAATGTTGCCCTGGGATCGCTGGTTCTGGCGGGAATGATCCTGGGCGGCCTGGAATATCGCAGAAATGCCGAAGAAAAGCAGCTGTTGCTCGCCGTCACTCGCTATGTGGCCGAGGAGGGCGCCCGGATCCGGGCTGAAGAGAATCCTTTCCGGGTGGCGGCAACATCCGACAACCCGTTTTCGAAATCTCAAGTCTCTGTGGAGAGCAAGCGTTAGGCTGACCGCCATCGGCGGTTGGACAAGGCCTTATAAATTAGAGGAAGTTCATGATCAAGCACTCTAAATTCCTTCGAGGCATCATCGGCCCGGCAAGGATGCTCGCCGCGCTGGCGCTGGTGCTGACACCGCTTGTCTGCTCCCCATGGCTGCCGGGATGCCTCGCCCAAGAAGATGAAGTCTTTCGTATTCAGGCAGAAATGCATCATGATCTGGCGCTCCACTACCTGAAAAAGGGCGATGTGGATAAGGCTATGGCGGAGGTGCGTCACATCATCCGGCCAGGTATTCCCCTCCAATACGAAGACGCTGTCTGCAAAAGCACGATGATCATCGCGGAAGAACTCGGCTCAATGCGCCGTTTTGATCTATGTCATAACCTTCTCGATGAAGCACTTAAAGCTATGGCACGGGTTTCCTCCCACATTATTCTTCTCAAAGACAAATCTCGTCTGTATTTTCTGGCCGGGGAGACCGATAAGGCTCTAGATGCCATGAAGCGTGCCAAAGACTTGGAAGCTCAGCGAAAGTAGTTTTTTATCTAAGTCTTTGAAAAAATTACTTTACACTGCAATTCAGGTGCTTTATAAACGACATGCGCACTTCCCCTGCGGTGCGCCGATGATCCACTAAAAGATCTGGCTGGTTTGGCTGTTCGAAGCACAAGGGGAGTTCCAGTTGGTTGCCATAAGCAGATCCACCCGAAAATCGCTCAAAACAGGGCGATTCCCATTCAAGCGCACAATCGCGCTGGCGCTGCTGCTCGGAGCGCCGGCCCTGGGGTTGTACTGCCTCCAGTGGGCGCCTGTGACTTCTGCGCCGGATGGCGGCAATCGCCAGACACTCCCGAACTACTCGCAACTGTCACCCAAGCGGGGCTACGATGCTCGGGTTGACTTCCAGGCGGATGAATCCGCCGCAACGCTGGGCCAGCTTTCCTCTCCGAACGACCCATTCAGCACTCGTTCGCGAGCGGGGATGCTTTCCGCCCTGGACGATCCGTTTTATGAGGCGCTATCTTCGGGTGCGGGCCAAGGCGTGCTCGTGCTCCAGAGCACGAGCCATGGGGTTCCCACATATGGAGCGCCGAGTCCGGCACGCAGAACGATCTCGGCCACGGATCGCTCCCTTCTGCGCGAGATCCGCATCACTCTCGCCGGCTCGTTTACAAATTTTCTCGACAATGCCTACGGGAATCCATCCGCGATGAGCGGCAAGCAAATTGCGAGTCCTCCCCAGCAGAATCCTTTCGTAAAGTCTTCCGATGCCACGGCGGCACACCAGGGCAGCGCAGACGCGGCACCGGCCGCCAGCCAGGAAACCGGCTCGACAGGCAATGCAAAACCGGCTTCCGATGCGGGCGCCACCAACGAATCCAAACCATCCACCGATCCGGCTCCGCAGCAGAAACCGGCGGATCCCGCGCCCCAGGAAATCTCGCAGGGTCCCATGGGGATTGTCATCGGTGCCCCAGGCAAATTCACGGCAGTCCGGCCCAATGTGATTCTCCACGTGGACGGGGATGGTGTTCTGCAGGCGATGGCCGCAGCCCAGATCAGGGATCAGCTTTTTGAAACTGCGGAACTGGGAGCGCGGCAATTCAACATACTCCTGTTCTCCCAGCCCGCCGAGATACCCACGGCTCTTGCAGTGGCGGACCTGAACGGGGATGGGATCCCCGATGTTTGTTCCATGGATGCGCGCGAAGGCCTGCTCCACATTCTCTATGGCACGCCGGAAGGCAGCTATGTAGAGGGCATGAAAATCGACGTCGGCAGCGGCCCCAGATCCGTCGCGGCCGGAGATTTCAATCGGGACGGGCGTGTCGATATTGCAATTTCCAATATCGGCATCGGCACCCTGACCATAGTTTATCTCGGGGAACCGGGAATGCCGCCTTCGTTCAGGTCGGGCTGGCTGGACAAGTACCGCGATTTCGTTGGCGCCGCGGACATGTCAGGTTCCGGCGCGGTCGACCTGCTGGGGATGAGCTTTGCCAACCAGGCAGAGGTGCTCGATATCGGCCGGACCGATGGGGCCCTTGCCGGCAGGACATTCCCTTATGCGGCTGCACTCAGTCGGAAGGTTGGGACACTCAACGGATTCCAACTGCAGATGAATGTCATCCTGATGAAATCCAACCTGTCTTTAAACCTGCAGAACTTCCAGAATCAGATGGTGAACGTCCTCAATCTCCAGGCCGGCAGCGATATCTATGTCATCGTCGGCGACATCAACTACGGCAATGCCGTGTCAGTGGCACTGGCCACCCTCGCAAGTAGAAGATCCGACTAAGACAACCGCGAATGACACAGACCTTTGGGGATTTGCACTACTTAGAGCCTGTCCCGAAAGCCCGAGAGCCTGCCCATACAAGGCGGGGACGGGATTTCATCCTCTCCAAGAGTAGCGAAAAACGTGAAAAAGGGCAAAAATGATGCGTT
>Ga0315284_10007742_pt1 | contig 15334 bp, 11 predicted proteins | sample YL17G09_16_MG_FD_203696 | JGI IMG/M metagenome (GOLD analysis project Ga0315284, IMG submission 203696) | Sediment microbial communities from Yellowstone Lake, YNP, Wyoming, USA - YL17G09_16 | ecosystem: Environmental > Aquatic > Freshwater > Lake > Sediment | place: USA: Wyoming | collected... | reverse complement strand
GGCATAGACATAATGGACGTGATTGACGCCGCCTCGACAAAATGGAATTTCAAAATCTACTATCCAGGGGCAGGCGTCGGCGGGCATTGTCTGCCGAAGGACCCATGGTACCTGGTCAAAGCTGCCGAAAGGGTCGGCTATCACGCTCAGGTCATAACGGCAGGGAGAAAAGTGAACGACTCAATGCCGCACCACATGTTCGAACTGCTCCAGAAGGCAATAAACGAAACAAAGCGATCTATCAAGGGCTCTACAATCGTTGTGCTCGGCCTATCATACAAAGAGGGAATTGGAGACACAAGGAACTCGCCTGCTATCGGATTGATCCGTGACATAAAGGAGATGGGCGGAGTTGTACGGAGCGTTGATCCATACGTCGAAGAGAAGACTGCGAAAAGGGAGTTTGGTGTTGACGAGCATGTCCGAAAGACCGACGGCATCGCCAATGGAGCTGACGCAATCGTAATTATCACGGCACACAAAGAATTCAAATCGCTGGATTTGGCGAAGTTGCGAAAAGGAATGCGCACTCCGATAATAATAGATGGAAGACGCACTATTGATAAGAAGAAGGCAATTCGCCTCGGCTTCACTTACAAGAACATAGGGTCGGTCTAGTATTGGAACGGCGAACGACCTGATTCTGAAGGGGGAGAGGTTGAATGCGGGGGGAGAATACGACCCTTTACCTATGATATTGGCACACCTATGTGAAACCGTAGGCATCGACTTGCCCAGCAGCCAGTCAGGGCGAGGGATTTAGATATCTGAAATCGAAATAGACATACTAGCGAAGCATTGGGTATACGAACAATTGAATGACTCTGACGAATGAATCTGCATAAGAGTCACCGGAATCTCAGGATAACTCTATTTTCCAGAAGATAGTTGCAGGTGATATATTCATGCGTGATCTCTCTCAGGTGTTACGATGAAGAAAGCATTGATAACCGGAATAACCGGCCAAGATGGATCGTATCTGGCTGAACTCCTTCTATCCAAGGGATACGAAGTCCACGGCATAATACGAAGGGCTAGCACATTCAACACATCCAGGATAGACCACATCTATAAGGATTTTCACGAGACGAATACACGCCTGCTGTTGCACTACGGCGACCTGTCGGACTCTGAGGTCATATCTAACATCATCTACAACATGGAGCCCGAGGAGGTTTATCATCTCGGTGCCCAGAGCCATGTTCGGGTGAGCTTTGACACGCCTACTTATACGAGTGATGTAACGGCTCTGGGAACGACCAGGCTTCTAGAGGTCATTCGAAAGAGCGGGCAGCCAATCAAATTCTACCAGGCATCAAGCTCCGAGATGTTTGGCTCGGCAAAGCCGCCTCAGAACGAGGAAACGCCATTTCAGCCGAGGAGCCCATATGCATGCTCGAAGGTGTACGCCTACTGGATGATCAAGAACTACCGCGACGGGTATGGCATGTTCGCCTCGAACGGGATTCTGTTCAACCACGAGAGCCCGAGAAGAGGGGAAACATTCGTCACAAGAAAGGTCACCAGAGGCATCGCATCAATCATAGCGAAGAAACAGAAGTACCTGTACCTGGGGAACCTTGAGGCGAAGAGGGACTGGGGATACGCGCCGGAGTACGTCGAGGTCATGTGGAAGATGCTCCAGCAGAAGAGGCCCCAGGACTTCGTGACCGGCACATGTGAGTCGCACTCAGTTAAGGAGTTCGTGGATGCGGCTTTTTCCTATGCGGGGCTAGCTCCTAGTAAATACGTCAAGATCGACAAGCGATACTTCAGACCGACAGAGGTTGACTATTTGGTTGCAGATGCGTCCAAGGCGAAGCGGGAGCTGGGATTGAACTTGAAGGTCAGATTCGGCGATCTCGTCAAGATCATGCTCGATGCCGACATGCGTGCGGCGGGGCTCGAGCCCATAGGTGAGGGCGACAAGCTGATCGCGAAGAAGTTCCCCAAGCGCTGGTGGGGGGCGGATTGAGGAATGACCTTCTGGGAAGGGAAGCGAGTCCTCGTCACTGGCGGGGCAGGATTCCTGGGCAGGTTCTGTGTAGACGAGCTCCTGCGGCAAGGTACTGAAAAAGATCTCATCTTGATTCCAAAAAAGAAGGACACAGATCTCCGGAAGTGGGAGAATTGCCTGAGGGTCGTAAAAGATATTGATATTGTGATACATCTGGCCGTGACAGGTGGTGGGATTGGTTTCAACCGAGAGAACCCAGGGACCTCCTTCTACGACAACGCGGTCATGGGCATTCAGCTGATGGAAGCCGCTCGGTTGGCTAATGTGGACAAGTTCGTAATGGCGGGTACGATATGCTCGTATCCCAAGTTCGCCACGATACCATTCAAGGAGGATGATCTCTGGAACGGTTACCCGGAGGAGACGAACGCCTCATACGGGCTATCCAAGAAGATGCTTCTAGTGCAGTCGCAGGCTTACAGGGCGCAATACGGGTTCAACGGGATACACCTGCTATTGGTTAACATGTATGGTCCAGGGGACAACTTTGACCCCAAGAGTTCGCACGTGATTCCCGCGCTGATACGTAAGTTTGCAGACGCGAATTGCCGGGGCGAGAATAAGGTTGTCGTATGGGGTAGCGGAAAAGCTTCGAGAGAGTTTCTGTACGTCGCGGATGCCGCAAAAGGCATCAGGCTCGCTGCGGAGAGGTTCGACGGGCCAGAGCCTGTGAACATCGGAGCGGGCTTCGAGATCACTATTCACGATCTCGTGAACCTGATTGCCAAGCTGATGGACTTTCGGGGAGAGTTAGTATGGGACACGAGCATGCCTGATGGACAGCCTAGGAGGATGCTCGATGTTTCCAAAGCCGAAAGGCTTTTCGGATTCAAGGCGGAGACGACCTTCAAGGAAGGTCTGAAGAAGACCATAGATTGGTACCTTCAGAACAGGAAGAAGCTCATTTAACGGATTCCATGAGGCTCTTGTCAAATGCCTCCTTCACGAAGTGGAGGTCATCCTCGTTCAGGTACTGATGGCAGCCGATGTAGAATCCATGAGCACCTAGATACTCTGCGTTTGGCAGCTTTCCCTTGTACTGCTTCCTTAGGTGGGCAAACGCCGGCTGGTGTATTGGTATGCATCCGAAAAGCGGCCGGGTCTCAACGCCGTTCGCTTCGAGACTTCGTTGGAGCTTCTCGCGGTTGAGTCTCTTCGAATTCCTAATCACTAGCGGGTAGCCCAGATAACTCACATTGTTGCTGTAGACTGGTAGCCGGAGGATATCCGCGTGAACGCTCAGGAGGTCGTTGAGCGTCTTCACATTCTTCCTTCGCTTCTTCGCAATCTCATCAGCCTTGGCAATCTGTGCTAAGGCGATGGCGGTCGGGAACTCCATGGTTTTAAAATTGTAACCTATCATGTCGTGCATAAACCTGGGGTCCCAGTCGTCCTTTCCCTTCCTGAACTTTGGACACTTTCCCTGTAGACGGGTGCAGATTAAGCAGTCGCACAGGCGGCCGTTCGCCTTTATCTTGCGCACCAGGCGTGCGACCTCGCGGTTGTTCGTTAGGAGCGCTCCCAGCTCCCCGGCCTGAATGTTGTGGGCGATATAGAACGAGAACGACGAGGCATCGGACATGCTTCCTGCGCGCTTTCCTTCGTATAGAGAACCATGGGCCTGGGAGGAATCCTCGAATAGCCATAGATCGTGCCTCTTAGCGATTGCGTTCAATCGATTCATATCGCACACATAACCCATCAGATGAACTGGCAAGAGAGCGGTTGTTATTTCTTCGCGGTCTTTGTCGAGAATCTCTTGTACCTCGTCTGTCGTGATATCGAATTTCCGAGGGTTCACATCGACGAACACCGGCTCCATGCCCGTGAGCACGACGGAGTTTGAAGTGGCAATATATGTCAAAGGAGAAGTAATCACCCTTGGGGTCAATCCTTTCTTGGGCTTTGTAAGTGACTTGATTGCAGACAGACCAGCGATAAGGGCAGATGTTCCTGAGTTGACGGCAACTGCATGCTTTGTCCCGATGTAATTTGCGAAAGATAATTCGAACGCGCGCGTTTCCTTCCCCTCGGAGACTCGCCCAGAATTTAAAACTCTTTCCATCGCTCCCCTTATCTCAGCGTCGACTTTGAACTCACCGACCCTAATCCTGATATCCATCGACACACATCCGATTGTAGCTGGCCACTCTCGGCCCTGATATTATCCCTGAGGACTCTTGCACCTAATTAAAGTGTCTGGGATTTGCTATGTCCACTCATTTAATTCTCTGACCTGATATCTATACGAGAATAACGAAATTATAGAGAATAACAATCTGTCGACGGGAAAGAAAGAGAACATTAAGTCATTGATTGATGAAAGATTGATTCGATTCGTACGAAATAGCTTTACAGACTTGAAGATCATAAAGCGAATTCTGAAGAGATTCAATTTCAATTAGTCGTCACATCGGCAATCGACGCAGACCGGACCGAGATTCTGGCCAGCAATCGGCTGCAATTGCTTCCGGTAAATTGCATTACTCTCGCATGATATTGCATTAATTAGTGGATACGAGCGGCGATTTTCAACGGAGAGGAACCTAAGTCTGTATACGGCGGAAACGGAAGATGCAAGTATCTCCTTCAGCGTAACGGTCAGTGTGAGAGTTGGCGGACTACTCAAACGGTCAAATCATTCTGCCAGAGGAGCGCGCCTCTCTGATTCTTTCAGGGTGGCAATCGACTCATTTTGGCTCTTGCTCTCAAATGGCTTGAGCATGGTTCTAACTTTTCTCTTCTGGATCTTTGTATCGAGGTCAGTTGCTCCATCATTGGTAGGCGAACTTGGAAGTTTCCTTTCCCTTTCTATCTTTCTTTCCTCTCTTGGAACACTGGGGTTGCAGACTGGAACGATTCGGTTTCTTCATCAATTCCCGTCTAAGAAATCCGCCATTCGCATCTTCCATGTGATGGGTCTGTCAGCTTCCGTCGGAGCATCTGTACTTGGATTTATTACCGTCTCACTGATTGGCTCCCCTAGTAGCATAGGCTTCTCAGGCGTTCTTTCAGCATTCGAATTCATTGTCGTCACAGGATTCGCCACCCTCAGCGTGCTGATAGATAGTGCATCACTGTCAATTGGGAAGTCATCAATGATTGCAGCAAGGAGTACAATTTGTGGCGCTACTCGACTACTGCTGATTCTAATTTTGGGACCAAGTCAGCAAATGATTCTAATATCGTGGATTGTTGGCTCCATGGTTTCGGTTATTATCGGCTATCTAACAATTTCATTCAGGCAACCTGTTGAGATTATTCCAGTAGAGAGGTCGCGGGACGGTCAGCTTATACGGGAAGTCATTTCTTTTTCGTTAATAAGCGCAGTCGGGAGCTTCTTTTGGGGTCTTCCACAAGGCCTGATGCCATATTTTGCATCCTCAATTCTCAGCCCAGAAAGCGCAGCGTTCTTTTACGTTGCTACCACAATTGCATCTATCCCCATCATGGTTATTCAGGGTGTTTCTATGTCTTCCCTAAGGCATGTTTCTCAGTCAGAAAGAGTCAGACCAAGATTCTTTAGGAATCTTCTAATTGCTGAGCTGATAGTTTCATTCGCATCTATTCTAGGCGTTCTAATCTTCGGTGAAAGGCTACTTACATTGTTCGGAGTTACGTACTCGATAGAATCGTTCGTGCCGCTGATCATTCTTGTATCTTCCTACCCTCTCCTGTGTGTGATTTCGGTTGTCGCCACATTTTTCATGATGACCAAAGAAGTCAGAAAAGTGAACTTAATCTACATTCCTTCATCCATTAGCATACTATTGGCTGGTCTCCTCATAATGGGGCATTTTGGAGTACCCGGGATATCTCTTGCCTACTTGATTGGCTACGGAGTTGGGTTTGGAGTGGCTGCAGGTCTATATCGAGCAAGGAGGAAAGCAGTTTTTAACGCAGAATAATAAGTTATGTCAGTTGATCGATGAGAATTCTTGCAGTATCTTCTACGATTCTTCTTATGCGATTCTGAGGCCGTGAATGAATGTTGAATAACTGCCTAAATGCTTCTAGCAACACTCGATCCTGATCAAAGCTTCTTCGTTTGCACGCGTCCTTCACCGCGTCTATATGGCTTAAGAACTGTATCTGCTTCATCGTGGATGATAGAGAATCAGGACGTATTCGAAACACGCCAATGCATTTCGGAATAGTCTCAATCCGTGACTTCTCTGACACTCTCAACCATAGGTCGTAGTCCTCGGAGTATCTGTACTGCTTTCGGAATCCCCCGACTTCTTTCACGATTTTTGTCCTCGCCAACGCAGCAACACAGGGGACAGTGTTTCGGTATAGTAGCGCCTCTTTGTCAACAAGAAGTTTTCTGTGCATAGGAAACTTAGTCTGGAAGTTGCCATAGGCGACAAGGACATTCCCATAGACTAAACCAATATTGGAATCTGATTCTGCCTTTCGCACTAAATCAGAAATCGCGTTTGGAAAAAGATAATCGTCGCTTGGATGGAACATTAGGAATTCGCCTCGCGCTTCATTACCAAGAATCTCAAGTGCATGCCCAATTCCTGAGTCTTGACCAGAAATTTTCTTAATGAGGAGTCCATCCTCTTCGGCTACCTCATCGACTATATCTAGAGTCCCATCAGTAGATTCAGCATCCTTGATTATGATTTCGAAATCTCTGAATTTCTGTCGGGCTAAGCACTGCATTGACTTTCGAATGTACTTGCCGGCGTTCTTAGTCGGCATAATTACGCTAACCTTGGGCTCAGACATCACTTTCCTAGTTGGTAATGTAAGAAGCCTTCTTGAATCTTGCCCACTTGCTCAACGGCTTTCTAATCTTTCTATATCCTATGTCGTTTATTCCTAGAACCCAATATTCCTTGATGAGCCATAATTGGCATCTGAGAATGCGTTTATCTCAAAAGTGGTTATCAGAAGGGTAATACAAAGCCAGAGTAGTAGGTATTGCTCGATCAATTCTCCGTTCATGGTTGAAACAGTAGATTGGCAGTATTAGAGCGAATCCAGGTAGCTTGCTGAGAGTTTTAGCCTAATTCGGACCATGATACGAGGAAAAAGATGATATTGGGGGATTCATTTCATGTCAGCTGAGAAGCAACTCTATGTCCAGGAACAGAACTCCGACCCAATTCCATAATAATCAACAGCTTTCGTGATGCTATCTCCTAGTCTAAGAGAATGTGAACGCATATGGATCCCAATCGAAAGATAAGTGTGATAATTGTCGGCAAGAATGAAGAACAAAGAATAAGGGCGTGCATAGAATCAGTACTGCCCGGCCTCCAAAGGACTCCTTCTTGGGAGATACTATACGTTGACAATGGCTCTAATGATAGAACTATCGAGGTCGTCAAGGGATTTCAGGTTCAAATATTCGAAAGGAAGGAGGATAAGAGTAAGGCGCCCTACGCTGCCGCATATGCATTAGGTGTCGACAAAAGCAAAGGGGAGTTACTCCAGTTTCTGGATGCAGACTGCATTTTGGACGCAAATTGGATTGACCAAGCTTGTGCCCTTCTATCCGATGATCCGAGAATTGGTGTTATCGGAGGATATGTTGAGGAGGCATCGCCTCATGAAACGTTACTCGGTCGAATGTATGCTAACCATTGCAGGAGCATTAGTCTGCCAGGAGACAAGCTTCGTATTGATGGTCCTGCCTTCATGGTTCGGCGTTCGTGTCTATCTCAAGCGGGTCCTCCAGATTGCAATATCGGCATCGGCGGGGCCATGGAGCTAGATCTTAGCACTCGCATCCGAATGGCCGGATATCGACTTATAAGGGTACCGCAGCCTATGGCAATTCACAGAGGCCCGCGAAAGATAAAGCTAATAATATTATTCCGAAATATCAGAAATGGTTATCGTTTTGAAAGAACGCTCAAGAAGCTTCGGAGGATGTATCCAAAAGATCCATACCTAAAGAGACTAGTCTTCTCGGAACTTCTTCCAGTAATAGCTCTCATCACATGGTTGCCGATAGTGGCGGTTCTTGGGGTTGCAGGCTTCATGGGTCTTTTGTTTATATCTCTGGTCTTCATTCTTGCTTTTGGAATACGCAGAAAAATGAAATCTGACGTTGTCGCGCTAGCTTTACTGCAACAGTTACTGCACTCCATCGGTTACCTTGGCGGGATCGTACGGCGAGCGTTTAAAGCGAGCGGGTAAGAGGCATTCCTGCGATGAGAGATCCTGTAGATTCGACAACTATCATTTGGGATTAGTAGATTGTTCAAACCAGTAAGTAGAATTGGTGCCAATCTCAGAGAATCTCCGTATCCTGTGGACTAATGATGACGTAAGCACGGGTTTGTTCAATTCGCAATCGCAGTCTTAATCTTCGAAGAACCGCATTTCTCTTTGGGCAATAGTGTTAAGAATAGTGGAGTCATGATGGTATTTGACAGCTTGCCACATAGTCAGAAACAGCTATATTCTCAAACATCAAGTGAGACTGAGATTCACTTGATTTCTGTATTGGACGGTGCTAAGCACGGAGAACCGTAATCGGGGAAATATAATAAAACTCACCGTGTTGACGGGACTAGTCTGTGATTTTGTCGCATCCGTTATAGTTCTTAGCACTCCTTCCTCGAATGGATATGAAGTATCTATTTATAGCGTCTTTCCTAGTTATTTCTGGTTTCTTATCGGTATCCCTATTTTCTTGCCGTTTGTCATATTGTATGCGGTACATATGCCAATGTCGGGTCGGCGCTTTTTTATCGTTTGGATTCCGTCATTAATATCTTTGTTCCTCTTCCTCTCATTGCCCCTCACAAGAGGGTATTTTTTCTACAACCCCGGAGATTCTTTAACGCATTTGGGGTATGTTAAGGACCTCCTCGCTTACGGCCACATTGAACATATGAACTTCTATCCTATCCTCCATATCTGGATCTTGTCTCTATCTCAAATCTCTGGAGTTGAGGTTCTTCGAGTTATGTTGATTACCCCTGAGTTGTTCACTTTCCTTTATATTGCCTCCATTCTTGCCCTCGGACGTTCCTTGAGGTTCACGGCGAGACAAATCCAGCTACTCGGAGTGCTGGCCACAATCCCTATCTTTGGGTATGAGCAACTCGCCGTATTTCCTTCAAGTGAAGGCCTTTTAATGATGCCAATTGCAGTGTTTCTTTACATTAAGAGCAGGGATGACCGAACAGTCAACCGAGTTATCTTCTCTTTAGCATTGGTGCCTATACTGTTAGTATATCCATTTCTGAATCCTGAATCGACACTATTCCTATTGCTGATCTTTGCAGTTATTTTCATAGTCACGGTAAAAGCATCACGACAAGCTGTCCGCTTTTATGAGGTCATAGTATCTAGCGGAAAGGGCATGCTCGCCCCTTGCTACTACTTGCTTATAGTTTTCTTCATCTGGTTCTCTACGTCAGTTGTGTTTCCAGGGCTAACGAAGGCTTTTTACGTTTCATTATTGTTAAATTCGGGGGTATCGCCCATTCAATCCTATTCTTCTATCCTTGGTATCGCTCAAGTCCAGCCAGTTCAGCTGCTTAAGCTTATTCTTCTTCTATATGGGATTGCATTGATATTGATCATTGGGTCAGCTGTCGAATTACTCAGATTTCTCGGGGCGCGTGCTCACGGGCAAAAGCAACTCTTCTCGAGTTATCTGCTAGTTTCCTTGTTCTCGGTTTTTTTGGTTGTCGTGTCGATTTTTTTCTTTAAGGACTTTCTTATTGGGACCAGACCAATGAAATATCTTCTCTTCATTTCGACTATTGTGTTCGGATCAGGATTCCTAATGAATTCTCTTAGGAATCCATCTCGACGTAAAATTGCAGAGAGTACAATCAGTCGAATCCCCAGATTCTTAGCCCTCGTCTTGGTCGCGGTCTTGTTGGCAATCGTGCTTGTCAGCACATATCCTTCTCCGATCACCGATTTGCCAAACTATCAGGTCACGCAGGCTGAATTCTCAGGAATGAGCTTCTACTTTAACCATCGGGATCAGAATCTATTGACCATGGAAATCTCAATCAGTCAACATCGTTTCATGGATGCGCTTTTTGGAGTAGAAGCTCAACTGCCGAGCATTCGATATGGTTCTTCTTTCACAGCCCCTCCCCCCCACTTTGGATATGACACGGGGAATCCTCTTGGTAGCAACTATACGTCGAATCAGTATCTGCTCCTCAACAGTCTAGCTAGGGAGTACGACCAAGTCCTTCCCGAGTACAAAAGCCTCTTGAGATATTCGAACTCAGACTTTCAGCTCTTGGAGTCTGATTGGACGGTAAATCTTATCTGCGATAATGGCGGTTTCGAGGCGTTCTATGTCCTCGGAGTTGGACCTTGAGCAATATTACAGAGCGTTTATGTGGCTATGAAGCATCATTCACTAGAATCCATTAGCGATATCAGGTCCCGCAGGAATTCTCTGGATGGATTGTTCCATGACAATTTGAATTCCAATTTGGAGGCTTAATGACGGTGCAACTCAACGAGCGCTATCGATCTTCTAGAAGATTGAATCGTCATAACTCTGTGGGAAGTTTGGATAGATTAAGTGATAGCCTATTAGAGCTCCGGTCACTTAGACGGAAAAAGTCGTGAAAAGGATGAGTTTGGAATATCAGCGCGCAATGCAAAGAATTGAGAATCTCAAATGACCTGCTCTAATATTCTCTCGTTAGCTTAATATTCCTATATCTTAATGACTGCCTCAATAAATCACGAAGGAAAAAAATTGGATAGATTATGCGTTGCGGTAATTGGTGCCGGAAAGATGGGATTCCTTCATTCAGGGATTTTCAATTCTTTTCGAGATTGCAGATTGGTAGCAATTTGTGAGAAGAATTCTACAATTGTCGGGATTCTCGAACAGAATCTTCCGAAGATACGAATTTTCAAGGATTATCATGAGATGCTCGAGAATGGAGGAATAGATATTGTCGTTGTAACAACCCCCGTCTATCTTCATAGAACGATGATCGAATCAGCTCTTTCCTACGGTGTCAATGTATTTGCGGAGAAGCCTCTTGCTCTAAGTGGAATTGAATGCAGATCGTTGGTTGAGCGCGTCCATTCTTCGAAGACTATGGTGGGATACTGTAGGAGATTCATGGGCACCTACAAATTCGTCAAGAATATTATTGAATCGGAGAAATTAGGCTGTCCTATCCGCTTCCGATCCCAATTATTTGTCGGGCAGATATTCAAGAAATCAAAAGGTTGGCAATATGATATTTCAAAAAGTGGCGGAGGAGTTGTCATGGATCTCGGCAGTCATGCAATTGATATGTTTCATTTTCTCTTCGGAAGTATTCGAAACGTAACCGCAATTGGGCATCATTTATATGATCGAAACATTGAGGATCACGCTTCTATAGCTCTGGAATTCGAGAACTATCTAAAAGGCTCACTAGAGGTTTCCTGGTCGATGAAGGATTACCGAATGCCAGAGCTAAAGATTATAGTTGATTTTGACCATGGGTCAATAATTGCAACAGAGAAATACGTTGATATATTTTCTAATGTCGATGAAGGCTCAATTAAGAAAGGCCACAATATATATTATAAGCAACAGCTCGCGGAGAAGGTGTCCATCAATATTGGAGGGCAGGAATACACTTCTGAGGACCGTTATTTTGTTCAATGTGTACTTGATAACAAGGAACCTACGTGCAGTTTCAAGGAGGGAGCAAAGACAAATGCTGTCATTGATTCAATTTATAAATCCATGAAGGAAAAACATGTAGAAAAAATCAATTATTTATCGGAGTGATAATATTTGAAACTCATACTAGGACATAATCAATTCATTGGAATCAGTCATATCTCAGAAGATAAGAGCAGAGATCGAGAGAAATTTTTTTCCAAGGTTGAGAATATCTATGATGTTGTAGAGAAAGCTAGCGAACTGGGCTTTACGGATATGATAATAGAGACTCATCCAAGGATGATTGAATTCTTGAGATATTATGAAGATTCCCGGACATTTGATATGAATTTCTTCCTCCAGATTCCGTATGTACAAGGATATGTCCAACAAATGAATGAGAACGGATTGAGAGGTCTAATTTATGACATTGTTAAACGCGCGAGCCTCCTAACCACTATTCGTGTTGCCTGGGGAGCTTCCGTGAATTACCTTAAGAAAGACTACAACGCCCTTGCATTATCGGCTCTTAGATTGGAAATTGCCCCATTCAAAGGGTTCGAGATTAAGTCGTTATTGTTGCACAATGTCATTACGGACTTACTAATTTCATTAGACATAACGGAGATTCTGCATGAATTTTGTGATTTTACAGAGGATTCTCTTTATCTGAAACCCGGGCTCCTAACATTAAATTTTCCTCTATTAAAAAGAGTTCTTGATGAAAGAAGAATTACTCCTTCATTTGTTATGACTCCGATTAATTCTGTAGGCTTTGATATGAACCCATCAAAGGTTGCTGTCGAAACTGCTCTTAAAGGATATTCCGGATCGATAATTGCTATGAACATACTTGGTGGGGGTTCCATTCCAATCAAAGAGTCCGCAAGCTATCTCAAATCCTTCGACAATATCGAGTATGCAGTGATTGGCGCATCCTCAGAAAATCACCTTAAGGAATCAATGTCAATCATAGGAAATTCCTCTGACCAATTCGATAACAATGACCAACTGAGATTACACTAACTATCGGTGATAGTCTCATTAGTTACTAATCGCTGAAATGTACTTATCGACGGCCCGCTCCTGCGTGTAAGATTCAAGAAAGATTTGTCGCGCACGTTTTCTAAGATTCACTAATTCATCTCGAATACTTAGATATTTTTCTGCAAAATCATTCGGGTCGAATTTTTTAAACAGTAATCGATGATCGACCTGTCTTACCATTTCTGGAATGCCTCCGATATCCGCTCCCATGATAGGTGTTCCATATGCAAGTGACTCAATAGCTACACTAGGGGAGTTTTCAAACCAGGTTGACGGTAATACCGTCACAATCGTTTTTTTGTATTCATTTATCAGTTCTTGTTCAGAAATCCATCCACTCCAATCTATCTTATCTTCTATTCCGAGTTTCTTCCCAAGATTTCGGAATTCTTCTTTCATCGGCCCCTCTCCCACAATTACAAGTCTAAGATCTGAATCATGTTGAGAGATAATGGCGAATCCTTTGAGTAGTAAATCAAGCCCTTTACTTTTCTCTATTCTTCCGACAAAGAGCATTTGCCGATATACAGTTTCTTGATTATCAAAAGAAGGCTTTGGATCCTGGATGAAAGTTTGGACAACTTCAGTCTTAATTCTTAATCCATTTTCAATTAAGGTTTTTTGCATAAATCTGCTTGGAGCAATAACCAAGTCTATCTCATTTAAATCATCGATAATTGAATGCCTAATTCTCCAGAGTTGTGGCGGGCGCGGTTGTTGAATTTGACACAATGTGCACGATTTCTTTTCGAGACACAGTTCATTATTAAATTTCAAAAAGTCAACACATGGACAGATTGACCAGTAATCATGTGCAGTATATACAGTCTTTTTCCCTTTTATTCGGAACGACCACGGTCCAAATCCTTCAGGGCTTTGGTGATGAACAATATCCGGAGATATTTCATTCATAATATTCTTCAGACGAGTTTCGAGTCCTATCGGTCGCCCTGATACGGTTACGGCGATTGGGTACAGATGAGAAATCGGGGATCTTAATTGATGCAAAATGACTCCGTTCCGTCTTGTCTCAATAATGGGCTCTCCTCTCTTTTTTCGAATGTAGCAATCCAATTGTGAAATAACATGGACTTCGTGACCTCGATTGACAAGTTCTTCCGCCAGTCTCTGCGCATGTACCGCATCTCCTCCCACATGATTCGGTGGGTAAAACGTGCTTAGGAATAGAAATTTCATTGTTTCCATGATATCTGGGTATGCAAGAGTCACTCATAGCCAATATATCTTCTCCTTATCCTCAGATAATAGTCTCTTATGATCAAACAGACTAATCGATTGAATGCCCGGTAATTTGTGCGTAATCTATTAATCATTTCAGAGAATCACTTTGCACTTTGAAATAGAGATTAAATTGTTGAATGTTATGAGGGATATGTGATTTAATTCGGAATCGCATGAGCTCATAATCAATAATTAATCATAATGGCGCGGAGAGAACTACAGGCTCATCACATCTGATTGATTATAACAAGGATGAGAGGAGGCGAATCATGAAACAAAGAATTGCATTAGTGGGTGCAAGGGGAATCGGCAACTACGGAGGTTTCGAGACATTCGTTAGCGAATTGGCTCCGCGCCTCTCCGTCAAAGGATTCGAAGTCTATTGCACGTCAGAAATTGATGGGAGTAAATATCACGGTTGCGAGGATGTGAAGATTATCAATTTTCCTTTGAAGATGCCCTCGATTTATGTGCTCAGACATCTGTTCGAATTCGCCTACGATCTGTACTTCGATTTCTATTTCTCTTTTAAACAGAAATCCGATTTGATATATTTTCTCGGGACGACGGTCAATATCTTCTCGATTCTCCCAAGGCTTGTGGGCAAAAAGAGCATTGTCAATATGGCAGGCTTGGAATGGAAGAGAACTAAATTTAATGTCGTCTATCGAAAAATGTTGAAATTATTCTTTAGCCTATCTCTCATAGGGTCAAATTACCTAATCATTGACAATGTGAATTTAATCGACTCTGTCGAGAAAAAATCCCGCAATAAGGTAGTTCTCATATCATATGGTGTCAATGATATGAAAGCTATGCCGTGGTCTCAAACTAGATTGCCATTTCATGCAAACGTTAATCCTGATGAGTTCTGGTTAATCGTGGCTCGCCTTCAACCAGATAATAATGTGCATGAGATTATTGAAGCATATAAGGAAGCCCCTTCAGATAAACCATTGATAATAATTGGAGACTATGCCTGCTCGGCAAAATACCGAGCAATGATTGAAAAATCCATTAATGGAATCCCTCTCGGCAAGAAGATTATCATGGCCGGTGGAATCTATGATCAAAGCGTTCTCAATATGATTCGACAAAATGCCTTTGGATATATTCATCCACATTCTATTGGAGGAACTAACCCCTCTCTTCTAGAAGCTATGGTAACAAGAAACGCAATTATTGCAAATGACAATGTATTCAATAGAGAAGTCGCCAAGGATTCCGTATTGTATTTTGGAAGTAGAGAAGAATTGATAGGGCAAATGAAATTTCTGGAAAATAACCCCGAAGCTAGGTCCAAGCTCAAACAATCTGCTTATGATTCGGTATTACTAGGCAATTCATGGGACAAGATTGCAGACGACTATGCGCGATTGTTTGGCGATATGCTCCTTACGCACGAATAAATC
>Ga0315284_10007739_pt1 | contig 15336 bp, 13 predicted proteins | sample YL17G09_16_MG_FD_203696 | JGI IMG/M metagenome (GOLD analysis project Ga0315284, IMG submission 203696) | Sediment microbial communities from Yellowstone Lake, YNP, Wyoming, USA - YL17G09_16 | ecosystem: Environmental > Aquatic > Freshwater > Lake > Sediment | place: USA: Wyoming | collected... | reverse complement strand
AACAACAGTAAATAATAGTGAATTTCAAAATCCTATAGAAAATCCATTAGAAAATATGTTGCATGAAATTGATAGTATAAAAGAAAATACGTATCCTTCAATTGTAATAGATATTATTAAATCTAAACCTAAAACAAGAAAAAGACAGAAAAAAAATACTTATAAACAAAATCCTATAAATAACGTTCAAATAAAAAAGTATAAAACTAAAAAGAGACCAAAGGTAAAAATTCACAGAGTTTTTAGAATACCTAAAACTCAAGAAATATAATTTATAAATAAATAATAGTTTGACATTTAAAACTATTATTTATATATACATAAATGGCATTTAGAAAATATGGTGGAATAAATTATGCTCCTACAAATAATATAATAAAAAATAAATTTTCTACTAGTGAAAATTTGGATATTACTGGGCAATTAGGTCAAAGTAATTCTAGTATTATTGTTAAAAGTTGTTTAAATATACAAGCAGGCCCTAATTGCAGTTTTACAGGTTCAAACGGTTCTCAAGGTAATACTGGTTATACTGGTTATACTGGTCCTCAAGGTGATACTGGTCCTCAAGGTAATACTGGTCCTCAAGGTAATACTGGTCCTACTGGTTATGAAGGCCCTGTTGGTGATGTAGGTCCTATTGGTGATACAGGTCCTACTGGTGCAGATAGTTTTGTAACAGGTCCTACTGGTTATACAGGTGATATAGGTCCTACTGGTCCTACTGGTTCTGATAGTTTTGTAACAGGACCAACAGGTGCTCAAGGTTCTCAAGGTATTCCTGGAGGAAACGGGTTAGTTTTATATTTTATAAATAATATTCAACTTGATAATGTATTATCTGGACCTAGTTCATTTAGTGCAATTACTGCTGGAAATACAGGCGCATACTCATATACTTTTGCAAATTCATTTTTTATTCCTCAAGGACCATTTCAATCACTCATAAATTGTGATAGTGGTGTAACAGGTCCATCAACAATAAAAATATCATCTATTACAATCGCTGCTACTGAAGTGCTTACTAGTAGTTCTACAGCAACAGTTACAACTACACAGTCTTTAGTTCAAATAAATGGAACTTTTGCTTCAAATAATATAACTGCAGGAAATCAACTAATTTTAACAATCCAAAATACTGGTTCTGAAGATGTAATCCTTCATTATCAGGATACTACTATAGGAATTAGTTTAATTACTTTTTCTGCTCCTATTATTGTAACGGGACCTCAAGGCCCTCCAGGTCCAGCAAGTTCTGTAACGGGTCCTACAGGACCGTTATCTAATACACCAATAACAATTGATGTTAAATCAAATAATATTACTTATTATCCTACTTTTGCATTAAGTCCAGGTTATACAAATACTTTATACATTAATAATGGTGCAACAGGATTAAATTATAATCCGGCTTCAGGATTATTACAGTCATTTAAATATAATGCTTATTCTGATTATCGAATCAAAGAAAATGTAGAAGTGCTGGATTATAGATTCACAACAGATAATTTAAGACCTGTTACATACACAAATAAAATATCAGGTTCCCAAGATATTGGATTAATTGCCCACGAATTACAAGAAGAGTTTCCCTTTTTAGTAAATGGTGAAAAAGATGGACCCACTATGCAATCGGTTAACTATAACGGATTAATCGGTGTTTTAATACACGAAATTAAAGAGCTAAAAAAACGTGTTTCTGATTTAGAAGCAAAATACAACTTGGAATAAATAAAATTGATTTATTAAATCATAATAAACAGATAATTATATTATAATTTAATGGAACTATCTAAAGAACAACAAATAGCGTTTGACAAATATGTTCAAGGCAAAAATATTTTTATAACTGGTCCTGGAGGTTCTGGTAAATCAGCTTTAATAAAAAAAATATGGAGTCACGCATTATCGCGTTTTAAAAATATTCACGTTTCAGCGCTTACAGGTTGCGCCGCGGTTTTACTTAATTGTAAAGCGACCACACTTCATTCATGGGCCGGAATAGGACTTGGTAATGGCTCTGTAGAAAGCAATATTCAAAAAATAACAAAAAATCGATTTAAAAAAAAAATATGGAAAGAAACACATATTCTTATTGTAGACGAAGTTTCGATGCTTTCTTTAAAATTATTTGACTTATTAAATCAGATTGGTCAATCTGTAAGAAAAAATAAAAAACCATTCGGTGGAATACAAGTGATATTTTCAGGAGATTTTTATCAGTTACCTCCTGTAGGGGATAAAGATGACCCGGATACTTCTCGATTTTGTTTTGAAAGCGATGAATGGAACTCTGTATTTCACCGCAATTGTCAAATCCAATTAGTCAAAATATTCCGCCAGTCAGACAATAGCTATTCTACCATTTTAAATCAAATTCGTGAGGGTATTATTAAGAAAAAAACAAATGAACTTCTCTTGTCTTATGTAGATAGACAAAAACCAGAATCATTATTAGTCCAACCTACAAAATTATATCCGCTTCGCAACCAAGTAGATAGTATAAATATGAATCAAATGAAAGTATTAGATGGAGATGTAAAAGAGTATAGTATTTCTTTTGTATTAGACTTGGAAATGACAAAAGAAGAACGGTTTATGAGAACACAATTTAGCGAAAATGAAATCAAATTTGAACTTGATTACTTGTCAAACAGTATTGTTTGTGATAAAACGTTGCATTTTAAATTAGGTGCTCAAGTAATGTGTATTATAAATATTAAAGCAACTGATGGGTCTGATATGTTGTGTAATGGAAGCCAAGGTATTATTACTGATTTCTGTGAAATAACTAAAGCACCTATTGTAACATTTAATAATGGTTTTGTAAAAGTCATGACAAAACACGTCTGGGTAAGTGATAAAATACCTGGAATTGGTGTTTCACAAATTCCACTAATTTTGGCGTGGGCTTTAACAATCCATAAATCACAAGGTGCCACGATGGATGCTGCTGAAATTGATGTTGGTAGCGGAATTTTTGAATGTGGACAAACTTATGTTGCACTTTCACGAGTGAAGTCGCTTGAAGGACTTTATTTGACGTCTTTTGATGCAAAAAGAATACGAATTAATAAAAAAGTGAAGGATTTTTATGAGTCACTTACAACTTATCAAAAGTCGATGATGGACCACGAAGAAGTGTATGTGCCTGCAATCATTTCTGAACCTTCGACTTCCACTTCAAAAGTGATTGCTTTTAACATTTAAATATACTTTTAAAAAAAGTATAGCAAAATGTTTTTACTATTTTATTTTTTTTACATAAAAAAAAATTGAAATACTTTTTTATAAAATTAATTATTTTATAAAAGTTAAATTGTAATTATTATTTATTTATTAAAATTTGTTGGGTTCTGTTAAAATTTATAGAATGAGCGCCTCCCACATCAGCGTCTTTATCCCTCGCGTTGGATTTACCACTAGTGAGGATAATATTAAAGACATTTTTAGAGTCTATAATGTTGGGAGCGTGAATTATGTAGATTTTGTTGTTAAGAAGGATAAAAAAGGGCGTCAATATTTGGCTGCATACGTCCATTTCAAGTATTTATACGACAGAGAGAATGCATACCAGTTCATATCATGTGTCAGAAATAAGAAAAGCCAGGTTCGAATTTATTACAATCCTAAAAATTATTGGGTTGTTTGCGAGAATAAATATGATGTAAGAAAGTCGAGTCAAAGGGTTGGTATTTAAGTGTTTTGTATTTTGTATTTTGTATTTTGTATATTTAATTTTAATATAAGTGTTTTTTTTGTTTTATTTTTATAGTATAAGTAAATGGATAAAACGTCAAAGATTAAAAAGAGTAAAAAAAGTAAAACTGCAAAAAAAAGAGTTTTAATTATTGAAGATTCTTCTTCCTCTTCTTCTGAAAATAAAGAAAAAGGTTTAAAGAAATCTCCAAATATTACTATAAATATGGTTAATCAAGTTCGATTAAATGAAAAATTTATTGAAATATTAGACCAGTTATCAAGCATTATGATAAAACAAGGAGAACCATTCCGTGCTCGTGCATATCAGAAAGCACAAGAAACGATTATGAATACAAACGAAGATATTGTTAGCTTAGACCAACTAAAAGGAAAACCCAATATTGGTTCTACTATTATGGAAAAATTCGAGGAATTTATTAAAACTGGGTCTTTAAAAGTGATTGAAAGAGAGAAAAATAATCCGGTTAATATTTTGGGAGAAATCTATGGAGTGGGTCCTAAAAAAGCCCAAGAGTTAGTTTCAGGAGGTATTACAACGATTGCTGAGTTACGTGCAAATTCAGATTCTTTGTTGAATGCTAGTCAAAAAATAGGGCTTAAATACTACGAAGATATTTTAAAACGAATTCCTAGGTCCGAAATACTTCAATATGATACTATTTTTAAACATGCATTTCAACATGTTGCAACAGGTCCAGATTGTAAATACGAAATTGTTGGCAGTTATCGGCGATGGGCGCAAACTTCAGGCGATATTGATGTGATTTTTACTTCTCTTAACCACCAATTATTTGTGAATTTTGTTGACTATTTGATAAAACAGGGGATTATTTTGGAGGTTCTTTCTAGAGGGCCAAGTAAGTGTCTTGTTATTGCAAAGCTTTTGGATTCGGATACTGCTCGACGTGTTGATTTTTTATATGCTAGTCCAGATGAGTATCCATTTTCTATTTTGTATTTTACAGGAAGTAAAATTTTTAATACAGTTATGCGCCATCAAGCTTTAAATAAAGATTTAACTATGAATGAACATGGTTTATATTCTCTCGTTGGAAAGAAAAAAGAAGATAAAGTAGCTCATAAATTTACAAATGAGAGAGACATTTTTGATTATTTAGGATTGGAATACAAAGAACCAGTAGAGAGAATTGATGGGAGATCGGTTGTTTTTGCTCTTAACCAAGGTGAAGTTGCTAGTTCGCTTAGTCCAGTTGCTTCGCTTAGTCCAGTTGCTTCGCTTAGTCCAGTTGCTAGTTCGCTTAGTCCAGTTGCTTCGCTTAGTCCAGTTGCTAGTTCGCTTAGTCCAGTTGCTAGTTCGCTTAAAAAAGAGAAAAAAAGTGAAAAGACACGTAAAATAAAAGAAAAAATTATTAGTAATAATATTACTAGTAATAATGATAATGATAATGAATTATTAGTAAATCCTCTTGTTTTAAACTTGATAAATGATTTTAAAAAAATTGGTATATCTGTTTTGGAACAGTTGAATGAAACACAGCTTTCTACCATCTTGAAAGAAGCCAACAAATTATACTACAACTCAGAGCCTGTTTTATCCGATAACCAGTATGACATTATTAAAGATTTTATTCAGAAAAAGTATCCAAGCAATTCTGCAATTTTAGAAATTGGTGCTCCTGTAGAGAGAAATAAAGCGACGTTGCCTTATTTTATGGGTTCCATGGATAAAATTAAACCTGATACAGATGCGCTTGTTTCGTGGACTAGTAAATACAAAGGTCCTTATATAATTTCTTGTAAATTAGATGGCGTCAGCGGCCTTTATACTACTGAAGGTCCTGTTCCAAAATTGTATACAAGAGGAAACGGAACAGTTGGTCAAGATATAAGTCATTTTATTCCTTATTTGAGACTTCCTAAAACTAAAGGTATTGCAATTCGCGGCGAATTAATTATTCTTAAAAGCGTTTTTAATGCAAAATATAAGGATACTTTTGCAAATTCAAGAAATATGGTGGCTGGAATTATGAATCAAAAAACAATCGACTCAAAAATACAAGATGTCAATTTTGTTGCCTATGAAGTTATTAAACCTTCTATGAAACCATCAGACCAAATGGGATTTCTTGCTAAACTGAATGTAGATTGTGTTTTGAATCGTACAGTTCCTACAATTTCAAACTCTTTTTTATCAGACTTATTAGTTGAATGGAGAGAAAAATATGAATATGAAATTGACGGAATAATCGTGATTGATGATAAAATTCATGAAAGAAAAATGAGTGGAAACCCTGAATATGCATTTGCATTTAAAATGGTTCTTTCTGACCAAGTTGCTGAAGCTAAAGTTGTAGATGTAATTTGGACGCCCAGTAAAGATGGATATTTGAAACCACGTGTTAGAATTGAACCAATCCAACTTGGAGGTGTGCAGATTGAATATGCTACTGGTTTTAATGCTGCTTTTATTAAAGACAATAATATTGGAATTGGCTCTATTATTGAAATTATTCGTAGTGGCGATGTTATTCCTTATATTAAAAAAGTTACGATGGCTGCAAAGGAACCCAAAATGCCTACAGTCCCTTTTAAGTGGAATGACACTCATGTCGATATTATGCTTGAAAATATTGATTTAGATGAAACGGTTAGAGAGAAAGTAGTTGCCGGATTTTTTAGAGGAATTGGAGTAGAGGGGCTTAGTAGTGGTAATATTGCACGTATTATTAGCGCTGGTTTTGATACTGTGCCAAAAATAATTGGCATGTCTATTGATGATTTTTTGACGGTTGAAGGATTCAAAATCAAAACTGCTACCAAATTGTTTGAAGGAATAAGAGAAAAACTGAATTTAGCATCTATTATTACTTTAATGGCAGCTTCTAATATTTTTGGAAGAGGTTTTAGCACAACTAAAATTGAATTAGTTATGAATGAATATCCGGACATTTTAGTCTCTCAAGAAAGTGATTCTATCAAAGTTAAAAAGGTTACCACTATTAAAGGCATGGCTTTAAAGTCGGCTGAGGCATTTATTTCAAATATTAGCAATTTTATTGCTTTTATTCATGAGTGTGGCTTACAAAATAAACTCACTATTAATAGCAGTAGTAATACAAATAATATAGTTGCTTCACCAAATAATCCTTTGTTTGGTAAAACAATTGTTATGACTGGATTCAGAAATAAGGAGATAGAACAAAAAATAAAAGAAATGGGTGCAAAATTGGGGTCAAGTGTTTCCAAAAACACTTTTTTAGTTCTTGTTAAAAATATGGATGAAGATACTGGAAAAGCGTTGGATGCTAAAAATTTGGGGGTTAACTTGATGACTCCTGAAGATTTTATTAATATGTATTTTTAATTAATATTGTAAAATATAATAAAAAGAAAATATTGTAATATATTATATAAAATGTTTCGATTCTTTCTTTTGATTAGTTCTCTTTTATTTGCCTTGAGTGCTGAAAATAAGTTGCGCGGTTCTATTTTGTCTTCTAGTAAAGACGGATGGCCCGAGTTTAGTAATTTTTTGGAAAAATTCGAAAAAAAATATGAGAATTTTGAAGAGTTCCAGACTCGTTTCCAAATATTTAGAGCCAACTTAAAAGATATTATTGCGCATAATTCGGTAGCTGATCAAAATTTTACGATGGGCATCAATCAATTCACCGATTTGACTTCTCAGGAATTCAAGGACACTTATGTTACTGGCATTAAAGGTTCTAGTGTAGAAGCATCCAATTGTGGCTCTTTTGCAGGCACAGGAAAGACTGTTCCTGATAGTTATGATTGGAGAAGTAATGGCGCCGTTACAAATGTGAAGGACCAGGGACAATGTGGTAGTTGTTGGACTTTTTCTGCTGCTGGTGCTATGGAGGGCGCCTGGGCTATTAAGAAGGGACAGCTAACTAGTCTTTCTGAGCAGGAACTTGTTGACTGTGCTGGTCTTAAATATGGAAGTATGGGTTGCAACGGTGGCCAAATGGATGGCGCTTTCAAGTTTGCGATTGACAGCGGTATTTGCACCGATGCTGCTTATCCTTATGTTTCTGGAACTACCAAGACCGCTGGGACATGCCATAGTTGCACTACTTATGCCAAGTTTTCTGGATGTGCCGATGTTAAGCCCAACAATCAGATTGCTTTGAAGGAGGCCGTTTTTAATGCTCCTGTTTCGATTGCAATTGAGGCGGATACTAAGTATTTCCAGTCTTATTCGTCCGGTGTTTTGACAAGCAGTAGTTGTGGCACAAATTTGGACCACGGTGTTTTAATCGTTGGTTATGGCGCGGAAAATGGGCAAAAGTATTGGTTGGTTAAGAACTCATGGGGTACTTCGTGGGGCGACCAGGGATATGTTAAGATTGCTCGTAGTGACTCAACAAATGATGCTGGAATTTGCGGAATTTCTATGCAGCCTAGCTATCCTATCGTCTAAACCAACTTTTTACAATTTCATAAGAAAGGTTGAGCAAAATTTCTAAACTAAATTATGTATTTTATATTATAAATTTATAATATAAAGATGTTTACTGATTATGGAAGCCTTGGAATATCTGCGGACTATGAAGGTAGCACTAATAATACTGATATTGAATTTATATTTAAAACAAATTTAGTTACACAGTTACCTATGGAATTAGTTATTGAACAAACAGATTATAATTTTAATATTTGGATTGAACCATATGGAAACGGTTGGAAAAAAATTAAAGAAATTCACATTTTGGATAAATCTAATAAACCATTATATTATTGTATTTTTAAAGACACAAAAGACATTTTTTGGAAACAATTTGTTACTGAAATTAAATTAAATTTTAGTTTTGATAAGAGTGATTTGAAACAATCAAGTATAGAAGTAGAATTAAAGTCTCCTAAACCAGGTACTATGTTAAATGCTAATTACTTAAAGGACAAATATATTGTTAAAAGATTTAACCAGCATGCATCAGGTGTTCCAATTTTTGAATTTGAAGTTGACCCTCTTGCATATCAAATAAACCAACAATTATATAATACATATCGGTTTGGGGGAAAATCTAAAAAATCATTCACTAAAAAACTACGTAAATATTCGAATCCATTACAGGCGCAGCGTATGGCATATAAATATTTAGGAAAGTCTGCCAAGTTGTATCCTGCGCGTAATTCTGCAAAAAAATACAGCATATATGACCCAAAGAACAAAAAATGGGTAAATTTTGGGCAGATTGGTTATGAAGATTATACTAAACATAAAGACAAAAAGAGACGCAAATCATATTTAACTCGGAGCCGAGGGATGCTTGGTAATTGGAAAAAAAATAAATATTCCGCAAATAATTTGAGTATGCATGTTTTGTGGTAATCCACCTTTAGGAAAGGTGGAGCCAAATTTTTTCAATATTTTTTAGTTTTGCTCCACTTTTTACAATTTCATAAGAAAAGTAAATAATTTGTGTTAATTTTTGCTCCACTTTTTTAAAAAGTGGATAAGGTGGATAAAGTGGATACATTCTTAAATTTATTATACAATCCAGTCCGAATTTTTCCTACAACAGTTTCCTGTTTAAAATCAACAATCATCAATTTCATTAACGCGTTATTATACATTTGAGAAGTTTTTTCACATTCGTCTACTGAAATGCCACGTTTATTTTTCCATTCCGTTAGCTCCTTTACTATCTTGAAGTGAATTTGTTTTCCAAACTTTACTAATTTTTCCCTTGATAATTCTTCAAATAAAATACTTGAATCATTTATACCATTTATATTACTTACATCATAAACATAGATTTTGTTTGCTTTTTGACTAAAAGACTGAATCGGTGAGTTTTCATCAATTATCTTTAATAACTCCATGTTTTTTATTAATACCTCAAAGAAAGTATCAATAAAATTATTTTTGAATAAAAATTCGATGTTTTCCTCTGTTACTATGACTTGATTCTCAGACAAATCACTAAAAATAATTGGTGGTTTTACATTTTTATTAAGCCACTCTTCAATATTTATCTTCTTTTTTGCCTTATCAATCCACTTTTGTGCTTCCTCCATTTTTTCTTCTAGTGTCCTGTATTTTAACGTTAATTCTACTAATATGTTATACATTTGCTTTTGTGATGGAATTATTTCTTCGTTTTCTACAGCGGTTGACTTCTTTTTTTTAGCCTTATCTATTATTTCACATAAAACAGTATGCTTATCTAGCGTTTCTCTCTTTTTATAGGTTTTTCCACAACAATAACAACTATAATTGTGTTTTGCTGGTTTATCTGCCATTAACAACAAATTGGTATTTAATACGCTCATATTAATAAATGTTTATACATATAATATTAACTCATAAATAGTAATCATTTTTTTCCACTTTTTCCACTTTTAGAAAAAGTGGAGCAAAACTAAGTTTTATAATGTAAAAAATTTTGCTCAACTTTTTTTAAAAGTTGATTTTAAAAAATGGATATATATATATGTCTGCAAAAAAAGAACCAATTATTTATAGATGGAGGTCTTGTGACACAAATTTGACTTCCAATACGCCTTCAAACAGATACCAGATTTTAAAATTAATTCAAAACACCGTTCGTGTTCCATCATCTTTGTATACGATGAATTTAGCAGGTTTGAATGCTTATCAGAAACCAGATACTAATTATAGAGTAGTTGATGTTGCTGGTGCAAACTATTTAGTCAGTCCTGGCGTGAACTGGAATCAAATGAGTGACCGAAAAGAACCTCATAAACAAGTTGTTGTGACTTCTTCTGGCTCCACATATCGTGGCAGTAGCACTCGAAGAACCATCGTTAGATGTAGACCCGGTGCTACTTCTCCAGGTGGATCCGGTGTTGATATTAAACATAATTCTTATGACCGATATTTGAATCGTATTAAGGGAAGAGCGCCTCTTAGACGCGGTATTGTTCCATCAAGTATGAGAATGCCATATATTCCATTTAATCCCGCGTTTCCTGTTTATGGTGACAAACTTATGAAAACGAGTATTGTTAATGGTTGCAACTGTGGTCCAGATGATAATAATGATTTTTTGTATAAAAATATATATTCGGATTCCAATATTTTGGAATATCAATCAGCTATAGCGCAAAACGGTATTACAAGGGAACCTTGTGACTGCACAGATATTACAATTGACGACCCTATTTTAATAGATTCTTTAAGTGGCGACAAAGTTTGTGTTTTTCCAAATCAATATTTTTTAAATAGTTTAGTATAATTATTTTTATTAAATGTTAAATTAAAATATTGGTATTTACTATAACATGCCTGCTAAAATGTCGATGCTTTTTTCAAATGGAAACTATAGTCCTAAAGAGGTTGCTGCTTATCATGCTTTTATGAAAGCTAAAGAAGCGGCTACGCCTAAAGCAAGTGGGTCGTTGAATGCGTCTATGATTGGGAGAATTCATGATATAAAACCTGGTTGTGGGTCGTGTGGGAAATAATTCCACTTTTAGAAAAAGTGGAGCAAAAACACTAATTTGTTATGAAATGAAGTAAAAAAGTGGAGCAAAACCACTATTTTTTTAAAAGGTAGTAAATAAAGTGAAGTAAATGTTTTGCTCCACTTTTTTTAAAAGTTGAAAAAGTGGATTGGAAATATTATATTTACATACTGTAATATGTCAAATGCAACTTCAAATGTAACCGCGTATCCTTCAAATCGTTTAAATAAAGCGACTAATTTTATTACTATGTTTGATACTGTTCTTTTACCATACAACAAACAATTTAATAATTGCAGCAATACATTATGCTATACTTATAGTAAGAATTTTATTTATAAGCCTCATACTGCGTATGGAATGGTTGGCAGAACTAGTGCCGGATATTTAGCGCAAAGAAGAAGGCTCTAATTCTACCTTTGAAAAAGGTAGAGCCAAATCACTAATTCTACATTTGAGAAAAGTTATGCGCAGCGAAGAGCCAAATCACTAATTCTACCTTTGAGAAAAGTTATGCGCAGCGAAGAGCCAAATCACTTATTCTACCTTTGAGAAAAGTTATGCGCAGCGAAGAGCCAAATCACTAATTCTACTTTTGAGAAAGATAGAATTTTATAAAAGTAAAATTGGATGTTTTTGCTCCACTTTTTTTAAAAGTGGAATATATGGCGTGTTCAGTTAGTTGTTCTATTTCGGCAATCTTCATAATTGCGATGATTTATTTTTACAATTCCACTTCCAAAAGCGAAATTGCTTTGAAATATAAGAGTAGTTTACCAAAACATTTACAGCAAAGATACGACAAAATTGTGAAAGAAAGACAAATGATTAGTTATAAAGGTTACATATTGGGATTCATTCTTTCTCTCTTCATTATATTTTGGAACCTCAAAATTAAGAAAGAGAGAATGGGGAACTGGTCTATTGTTTGCCTTGTTTTAGCAACTTCTTTTTTGACAAATTATTTCTTTTACATGGTCTCTCCAAAATCAGATTGGATGTTGAATCATATTTCGGATAAAAAAGAGGCGAAATCATGGTTGGAAATGTATCGTGCTTTTAGTTTAAATTATCATCTTGGGTTTGTTCTTGGAATTATTGGTGTCGGAATTTTTGCATTTGCTTTTCGATGTTAAAAACATTTATTTTTTAATTAAAAAAGTATTTAAAGACAAATTATTGTATTTATTTGGGGTGGTAAGTAAATACTTTCATACAGCAAAATAAATGTTTGAGCTTTTAACAAAAATAAAGAAAGTAGCATTTTATTTAGTTTGTATAGCTCAGTTGGTTAGAGCATCGGTCTTATGAGCCGAAGGTCCGCGGTTCGACTCCGCGTATAAACACGTGTTTCTTTAGCTCAGTTGGTTAGAGCATCCGGCTGTTAAGCATAGCAATACAGTAAACCGGAAGGTCGCAGGTTCGACTCCTGTAAGAAACGTATTGGTGGTATTTATATTATAATTATTTTTTGTAATATAATTATAATTATTAATTTAATATAAAAATTATATTATTATATTAAATGAAAAAAAAAGAAAGTATAGAATTTGTAACTAAAACCGTAATTGAAAATATAATACAAAATTTTTTAGAAATTATTAAGGAAAAAAAATTAAATTCAACCAAAGGTATAACTGAAACAATTTATCTTACTAAAACCATTAAAAAATATTTGCAAAAGGCAATTAAATTAGAAAACTACAATTCTGAAAATATGAATTTTAATTTTGAACATATTAATATTTTAAATATAAAAGCACTTGATTATTATAAAAATAATATTGATGAAATTATTGAACAATTTTCTAAAAACAAAAAAAAATATAAAATTATATGCGACTCTGTGTCTGCTTCATTAACGATAAAGTTATTTGATAACATTAAGGATTCTTGTTTTGTTCATATTTTTAACTCTCAATTAAAAAAATTTGAATTAAGAAATTATAATAAACCATTTATTACAAATATTAATAAAAATCGTCTTTCTTCTACGCCTGAATTAGCTTATCCCGAAAATGACCGTCCTAGAGGTGATAGTGATTTAAAATCGGTTGAATTTCATCAATCAAAATTACGGAATGGTGAAAGTTTGGAACCTATATGGATAATTGAAAAAATGGGGAAACGATATATTTTGGATGGGTTTCATCGTTTAGCTGCAAGCTATATTGAAAAAAAAGAGTTTATTGATTCTTATTATATTACTTGTTGAAAAGTTTTTATCAAATCATATTTAAACTTAACATATTATATTTATATTTTTATATTTTATATGAATATAAATAAAACTTCATTTTTTTTATATTTAATATTATTTATTGCAATCTGTAATGTTATTTACAGTATTTATAATTATGGAATTGGCGGATACTTAGAAAGAAGAAGTGAAAGAAGAAAAAAAAGATGGGATTCTGTCATATCTATTCAAAAAAATTAATATTTATTAATAGTATTTAAATATATATTTGTAATTTATACAGATATATATTTAAAAATGACAGATTTACAAAAAACAGAATTACAAAAAACAGATGGTTTAACCGCAGAAATAAAATTCAATTTTGTTCCTTGTAATATCCATGAATTAGACAATTTATCTTTGGATATAAATAAAGCCTTTTTTGGAATTATTGACATCCGTGTAAACGAAAGTCCAATTACTAGTACTCAGCAAGTTATTAATATTGCAATCGACACATCTAGTTCCATGACAGAATCATGTAATGATGGAAAGGAAAAAATTGACCACATTAAACATACTGTAAAAAATATACTTAACTATCTTTTAACCAAATCAGAAATTAAAGTGTTATTAAATGTGTTTATTTTTAATACCGAAGTGACTGATATCTTAACAAATGAAATCGTTACCGAAGAAAATATTGATGGCCTTAAAAAGAGGATTAACAAGATTTATGCGGATGGAGGAACCAATATTGAAAATGCGCTTCAAAAATTTATTGACCTTTCAAAAAACATTCCTTCTAATTATGTTGTAAGTAACATATTTATGTCCGATGGATATGCAAATGAAGGAGTCACTAGTAAAAAATTATTAGCTGGTCTTGTAAATGAGTCAGTAAGTAATACATTTATTGGTTTTGGAATTGAACACAATCCTAGATTATTAACCTTTTTAAGTAGTAGCGTTAATTCGGCATACTATTATATTGATGTTTTGGAGAACTCAGGACAAGTATATGGTGAAATTTTACACGGGATTTTATACAAAAAATATACTAATACTATTTTGGCCATAGAAAATGGTCTTGTTTACAATTGGAAGACAAATAGTTGGTCCAGTTATTTAATGATTGGAGATTTAATTAGTGACACATGTAAGCAATTTCATATTATTTCGTCTTGTTGTGATGAAGTAAAATGCACTTTACAGTTATCAGATGTAAATGATAATAATAATAATAATAATAATAAAATTAATTCAAGTATAAAACAATTTAGTTTTACTAACTACTATGATGACTTGACAAAGTTTTATTTTAGACAAAAAACATTACAAATTTTATTTAACTCACGCAAAATAAATGATGATACTGATTTTGATACTGATTTTGATACTGATTTTGATAATAATAATAATAATAATAATAATAATAATAATAATAATAATAATAATAATAATAATAATAATAATAATAATAATAATAACAATATGAATAAAAAATATATTTATAACTTGAATACACTTCGTATTGACTGTGAAGAAGAAAATATGAAAAACAAAAAAAGAAATGAAAAAAAAGTTACTAATATTAAACTTGTCAAAAATCAAATGAAAGAGTTAATTAAAAATATAGAAGAGTATAAAAAACAATTTAATATTTTAGAAGACAAATTTATTAAAAATTTGTGTCTTGATATTGCAATTTGTTATAAAACCCTTGGTACTGAATTAGGACATATGTATTCTTATTCAAGACAAACCTCCCAAGGAAGCCAACGCATTCATTCGGTTCGAACCCCTAGAAAAAATAAATATAGTCTAACTCCTAATTTTGATTCTGATGATGATTCTGTATTTGTTGGATTAAAAAGTCCTAGAAAAAATAAAAATCATAAAATTGAGTCTTTTGATTCGCTTGACTATTTATTAAATGACTCTGACAAAGAAGATGAAATTATTTGTAAATATATTGATGATGATTTAAATGAATTAAATGATAATGAATTAAATGA
>Ga0315284_10007738_pt1 | contig 15339 bp, 13 predicted proteins | sample YL17G09_16_MG_FD_203696 | JGI IMG/M metagenome (GOLD analysis project Ga0315284, IMG submission 203696) | Sediment microbial communities from Yellowstone Lake, YNP, Wyoming, USA - YL17G09_16 | ecosystem: Environmental > Aquatic > Freshwater > Lake > Sediment | place: USA: Wyoming | collected... | reverse complement strand
AGCAGATTCCTCACTGCGTTCGGAATGACGTGCGCGGAGAACTGAACTCTCTCGCACAAAGGGGTGAAGGTTACAGGAGTTGAAGCGCGGTCTTACCGAACCTGCGCGATCGCGGAGTCGGCAAGCGGCAGCAGTGACAGCGAGCCGCAGCTTTCCCGCCTGCACACGCCCTGGATGATCACGGTGTCTCCGTCTCTCGGCAGGCTTGAAAGCAGATCGAGGCGCAGCGGCACCGGCGTGTGAGTTTTGATCCTGCGTCCGGTCACGGGGTCGATGTTGACCAGCACGCCGCCATCGTCCAGGTAGTATGCGGCGCCAATCGCGCGAAAGCGGCCCAGGACCTTGACGCACTTGCCCGCCAGACTCGCGCCGACATAGAACGACCGCGAGACCGTGAAGTAGACCGGCGCGCCTGGATTGGGGGCCACAAATGTAGTAACAGTATTGCTTGTGACGGCCTGGCTGGTTGTTTCCAGTTGCACGCTTGCGGGGGCGCTCGGTGATTCCTCGCCGGGGTTGCCGGTTGGGTCCACGTAGCTCATGGACGCGCTGGTGTTGACCAGTCTCTGTTCACAGAATGCGATGTCTGCTCGGGCGTTTATATCCTGCCCCGGCGTGCATCCGCCGTATGCGAACGCGGGCAGCAATGTGAGCATCAGCGCCCACGGAAGATAGGTTCTCGCCATCAAGTCACTCCAACTACCGCTGGGTGAGTCGTGAGCATATCGCCACAGTATGCAGCCATGCTACGACTCAGGTATTCTACCATAATGATCGGCTTGTTGGCGACATTTCCTGAGAGTGGACTTTGACAGTATCGCGCGAGTGAGTTGAGTGGTGCGGGGCGTTTTCTGTGATGGCGCAGTGGGAATAGTATAAATAGTCGTGATGACACCAGGTAATCGCTGCCAGTCAGGCTGCTCCACGCACGTTGGAGGTCACCTATGCAGACTTTCAGGGATCAGGTTATCAGTCAAATAGTCAGGGCGAGGTTGGGCGAGGATCAGGATACGTGCGGGCAGACAATAGATGTGTCCGTGGCCGACGGGGACCTTTTTTTGATCGGATCGTGCGACAGCGAAAGCCAGAGGATCAGCGCGATACGAATCGCCAAAGGCGCCTATGGGGTGCGCACCGTCATCGACCAGATTCGCGTCAGGCGGATGGCTTCCTCAATCTGACTCCTCCTCGGACTGCTTGCGCACCAGCGGACAACGGTCGCACAGCCAGTCCGCCCAGATTGCGTATTGCAGCGCGGACCGAGCCTTAGCCAGCAGCATCGGCTTGTTCTCTCCGGTGAGCGCGCCGTCAGCCGCCTCTATCTTGAGCACTTCCTGGCCTCGAACAAGCAGCCGGCCGCGGCTTTGATCCTCGGAGAGATCCTTGGGCTCGATGCCTGAATCGAGCAGCTTGTTCACGGCTTCCGCAAGCGCGTCTGCCCTGTCCTTGGAGCTTGGTCCGGCTCCGATTCCGGCCGGCGAGTAGATGATCCTTTTGGCGATCACGACGTCATAGCGGGTATCGTCGTTGGAGGCCGGGACGGTTCTTGCATAGACGATTCCGCGCGCCTTGCGCAGGTCGGTCTTGATACCCTCTTGTTTCATCGCCTTGGAGATGGATGCGATGCGTCGGAACGGGGCGGGGTGGGTCTGGTAGATGCCCAGCGAGACGCCGGGATTCTCATCGGTCTTGTCTTCCAGCTTCTTCATGAATGTGAGCATGCCTTCGGCATTATACGGCGACTTTGCCAGGTAAGCGACCGCGGTTCGGTCGGCGTCCTTTTCGGCCTCCATAGTGTATCCGCTCATCTTGCCCGTTTTGATGAGCTGTGCTCCGTAGAGGAGATTGTTGAGGTCGCGGCTTCTCATGTTGCCCAGCACGCCGGCCAGGGTGATCAGGGCCACGTAGCGATCGACCGTGGTTTGCCTGCGGATAAGCTGGGCCATATGATGGTGCGCGGCATGAGCGATTTCGTGAGCAAGAACGCCCGCGATCTCATCATCGGAGTTGGCAAGCTCGATCAGGCCGGAGTTGACATAGATGATCCCGCCAGGCAGCGAGAACGCGTTCACGTCCTTGTCGTCGATCACCTTGAACGCATAGCGAAACCTGGTTATCTCCGAGGACCCGTAGCACGCTTTCACCTCGGTCTGGTTTGCTATCTTGGCCAGCGCCTGACCGATGCGCTCTACCCTGTCGGCGATAGCCTTGTCGGTGACGAGCTTGGACTGCTGCTCGATCTGCTTGGCGTATTCGCGCCCAAGCTCCTCCTCACGCGCCTGGTTGTAGGTCCACGCAGGCAGACGGGCCAGCACGACAAGGCTGACCAACAGCACAAGGATTGCTCCAGCGCGCTTCATGGCGATCCCCCCGGACTCGCGTGATTGGCAAGAATACTTGCCCAATACCCCCGCCCAAGTCCGGCGAAACGCGCGCTCGGGGCGGGGACGGGCCCCTTTCTGGCGCACCTTGCTGCTTCTCTGTGCCGTCCCATAACCGTCGCCGGGAAAACAATTACGCGGTTTTTCCGCATGAGGTAGTTGACAAGCGGGCAACTGCGTGATACATTGCGAGCGGCTGTATGGTAAGGAGGGGAAATGGGATGAAGATGCTTCGCATAGCAGCGGCAGTGCTGTGCCTGGCAGTCGGCTTCTGCACGGCGGGTTACGGTCTTAGCTTCCACGAGTTCTACGGCGACACGTACGACCCCTGCAACTGCGGCATCACGCCGGGTGGCACGGACCTCAAGGCGCTCATGTGCTGGACCGCAGGCCCGGGAGGGGAACACTGGCCCACGACCGACATGATCAGGGACGCCCTTAGCAGCACGTTTCCTACAACGGGAGGTATTGCGAACTCGTTCAACTGGGCGATGGCAAGCGTAGATGGGGACGTCTGGGTTGACAGGTACGACGCGATTGACGAGCCTGACGGGTCGGACTGCTTGCATGGCGCCGATATCATCATGCATTATGTCGGCACCGCGGCCGTGGACTGGATTCAGGTCTATGTTCAGAGCGGGGGGGCCGGGAATGACACAAGCGGCGATCCGCCTCCAGGTAAGCAGATAACGATAGGTTACGACGCTGAGGGCAAGCCCATAACCGGGACAGCGGATGACAATCCGTATTATTTCAACCCCGAGTGGAACCGGGACACGTTTCTGGGCGGGCATTACGCCGGAGTCCCATTTGGCGATGCCCCTCGCGCTGGGCATGATGAGAGTGTGGCCTGGGCCGGCGGGGTGCAGTTCTACAGCGTTCTGGCGTCCTGGTCATACGTAGTAGACCACAACCAGTTCACGCTGTATGATGTCGTTCAGTGGGGCTATGACGGGAAGTGCGTTCCCGAGCTTCCCGCAAGCGTGCTGGCGGTGCTGGGCTCGGTGTGCGGGTTCGGCGTAATGGCTTTGCGCCGAAGGCGATAAACCAGCTTCGAACAAGAAACACATCGTCGCCCCGCAGGGCGACGATGTGTTTCTTGTGGTTCCGGGGTCTGGACTCGAACCAGAATCGACGGCTCCAAAGGCCGTTGTCCTGCCATTAGACGACCCCGGAATGCTACTTCATTATAGGCGCATCACGCACGTTTTCGCAACCTCGCTCAGATTGCTGTGTCTGTTCAGTTCTACGGGAACCAATGTACCGTAAGTGCTGAGTAGGTCGGCCCTTCCATACGCTCCTGCCTCGCTACTCAGGATGGCGACCGTATCGAAGCACGTTTCCCTGTGCACCGCCCTTCGATACGGCCCACAAACCGGGCCTACTCAGGGCTGACGGAGTACGAAATTCCCGGAAAACTGAACAGTATCCAGATTGCTGCAACTTCGGGGGCGCGGAATCTCGTATTCCGATAAGGCGTCGGCGGATGGCTTCGGACTGATCCGCGCGCCGGAAATGGGGGAATCCGCCTCGATGGAGCAGAATGCGCGCTCCATTCCTTACCGCCGCGCTCTTGACGGTATATCCCGCGCTATCTTGGCTGCGATCAGGGCCAATCTCAAGCGAATCGCTTGGGCATCCGCCGTGGTGGCGCTCGGTTTGAGCACCTATCTGTATGTCAGCTCCCCCGCGAAGGTTCAAGTTGCCGTTGTAAGAACCACCCAGACCCAGGAAACGCTCGGCGCGACCGGCAGGGTGCGAGGCGAGAAGTCGGTCGAGCTGGGTTTGGACATGTCCGGGGTGGTTCGGCAGGTGTATGTGAAAAACGGCGACTCCGTCCGCGCCGGCACGTTGTTGCTCTTGCTCGACAAATCGGATCTTGACGCGGGAGCGGATGCCGCGCGAGCGGCGGTTGCCACCGCGCAAGCCGAGCTTGCCAGGGCCAGCCGTCCGCCGCTGGCATCGGAAGTCAGTCGAGCGCGGGCGGAGCTCGAGCGGGCGGCAAGCGTCGGCGACGCGCGAGTGGCCGGCGCCGAAGCCCGGCTGCGCGATCTTGAGTCCGGCGCGCGCTCCCAGGAGATCGCCGAGGCTCAGGCCGAGCTTCAGCGCGAGAAGGCGCTGCTGGATAAGGCACAGGCCGATCTGCGCCGGTCCGAGAGACTGGTAAAGCAGGGCGCGCTCGCGCAGTCGGCGCTGGACGATGCCCGCACCCAGGTCGAGACAGCCCGCGCCGCGGCGACAGCTCAGGAACAGCGAGTGAGCATTCTGAAGTCGGGCAGCCGTCCTTCGCAGATCGCCGAGGCAAAGGCGGCGCTCGAAGAGGCCAAGGCGAGCCGCGACACGAGCATCCGAGCCGCCAGAGAAGCGCTCAACACCATTCTTTCGGATCCGAGGCCCGAAGACATCAATGCCGCCCGCGCAAGGCTCGACCAGGCCAGAGCCGAACTGCGGCGCGCGATGGAGATGCGCGCAAAGTGCCAGCTTCGCGCGCCATTTGACGGAGTAGTAGCCGATCTGCCGGTGGAGCAGGGGCAGTCGGTTTCGCCTGGCCAGAATCTGGTCGTGTTCCAGGAAATCTCAAGACCCATAATCGAGGTCGAGACCGACGAGGGCAATCTGAAGACGCTTCGCGTCGGGCAGAGGGCGGTCATAAGCTCGGATGCTTTCCCCGGCCAGACGTTTCAGGCGGTGCTTTACGATCTTGGATCGCAGGTTGACGCCGACCGCGGCACGATCAAGGTCAAGCTGCGGCCGTACCCCCCTCGATCCCCCCTTAGTAAGGGGGGAAGGGCGGCGGCGTGGCTGCGGCCGGACCTGACGGTGGACGTGAACATCATCACCAGCACGAGGGCGCGCCGGATAGTCCTGCCCGCGGATACGATCACGCGCCACGACGGCAGATCGGTGGTATACGTCGTCCGGGATGGTAAGGCGGCGCCGGTGACGGTGACGCCCGGCGCGATCGGGCCAAACGGGGTCGCCGTGACGGGCGATCTGAAGGATGGGATGATCGTCGCGCGAAATGCCGCATCGGTCGAGGCGGGCGGCAGCGTCCGGCCGGTGGGGAGGTAGCATGCGCGGATTCGAGCTTAGAATCGCGTGGCGGCACCTGCTTGCCAGCCACGGCCAGACGGAACTGACGGTCGGCGCGGTGGCGGTCGGCGTTCTGCTTGTGGTCTTCCTCTCGTCGCTTATCAATGGGCTGCAGAGCGGCCTTGTCGAGGACGTCGTCGGCTCGATCCCGCATGTCAGCGTGGAAGCCGCGACCCCCGACGCCAAACCGCTCTGGCAGGTCGATGGACGATCCGGCGCGATCACCGCGCTTGAGAAGATCACCACGCGCAGCAAGCGCATCGGGCAGTGGGATCGGATCAGGTCGGCGATACTGGGCATCCGCGGCGTGAAGTCCGTTGCGCCGGCGGTCGAGGGCGACGGCTTCATCACGCGCGGCGCGAAGACCGTAGGGGCCAGGATCATAGGCATCATCCCCGCCGAGCAGATGAAGGTCGTTTCGCTGGCAAACCGCATTGTCGAGGGCGATTTCGGGCAGGTCGACCAGCAAAACGCCGCGATTGGGGTCAAGATGGCAAACGACCTGGGCGCGCGCGTCGGGAATCGGCTCAGAATCACATCCAACCGCGGAGTGACGCAGACTTTTCGCGTTGCCGCGATCTTCGATCTGGGCGTGGAGCAAGCCAACGAGTCATCGGCGTATATCGGCCTGCAGTCGGCGCAGGCGATGTTCGGGATAGGCAAGGACGTGACTACCCTAAACATCCGCGCCGCGCGCATCTACGACGCAAAGCCGATCGCCGACCAGGTCCGCGGGATCACGCCGCTGTCGGTAACAAGCTGGATGGAGAGCAACGAGGCGTTTCTGGACACGCTGCGAATGCAGAACGTCGCCGCCGGCATAATACAAGCGATGACGCTGCTTGCGTCCGCGTTCGGCGTGGCGAGCATGATGATCGTGTTCGTGGTGCAGAAATCGCGCGACATCGGCATTCTCAAAAGCATGGGCGCGACCCGCGCCCAGATCCGGCGTGTGTTCGTACTGGAGGGACTTGGCGTTGGACTTGGCGGGGCGTTGATAGGATCGGGCGTGGGCACGGGCCTGTGTTATCTGGCCAAGAGCCTGACGATCCCCGGGCAGGTATTCGGCGGCAAGCAAGCGACCATCGTGCCCATGCAGTTCGATATGACCTATGTTGCCATAGCTTCGGCGGTGGCGATTGCGATGGGCCTTGCGAGCAGCATCGTGCCCGCGCACAGGGCCGCCAAGCTCGATTGCGTGGAGGCGATACGGCGTGGATAGTCCTGAGCTTGTCGAAGGACCGATTGTGGAGGCAGTGGAGCTGGCCAAGAGCTACGGCAGCGGCGTTAGGACATGGGCCCTGCGAGGAGTCGATTTTCGGATCGATGCCGGGGAGTTCATGGCGATTGTGGGGGCGTCCGGATCGGGCAAGAGCACGCTGCTCAACCTCGTCGGCGCGCTGGATCGGCCGACATCGGGCCGAATCTTTGTCAACGGAACCGATACCTCCACGCTTGATGACGTCTCGCTCGCCGCGCTGCGAGGCGATACGGTCGGATTCATCTTCCAGTTCCACTACCTGCTTTCTGAGTTCACGGTGCTCGAAAACGCCCTGATGCCGCAGTGGATTCGCAAGCGCGGGACCGATACGAAATGGGTCAAGGATCTGCTCGGGCGAGTGGGGCTTGGCGACCGCCTCAAGAGCAAGCCGAACGAGCTTTCGGGGGGACAGCAGCAGAGGGTCGCCGTCGTGCGCGCACTGGCCAATCGCCCGAGGCTGATCCTTGCCGACGAACCTACCGGCAACCTCGACAGCCAGAATGGCGCGCTGGTGTTCGATCTGCTGACCGAGCTTAACGAGGAGCTTGGGACGGCGTTTGCGCTGGTGACGCACGACGACCGCATGGCGCGGCGCGCGCGGCGGATCGTTGCGATGGGCGATGGTCAGATCGTGGCGGACTACCGGGTTGACGCGGTGAAAAAAGAAGCCGAAACCGTTGCCGCGCAACTGACATAGGAGGCCGGTGTGCGTCCGGGCGTTGTGCGAGACGGAGGTCGCACACTACGGGTCTGTGATCTGTTGTAGGAGCCGTCTCCAGACGGCGCATTCCGACAACGCCCTTCGATACGGCCCACAAACCGGGCCTACTCAGGGCAGTCGGGTTTGTTATTCCTGCAGGTATCCCTTTTATTCCTCCAGGTATCCCTACCTGGAGGCGGCCTCCCTCCAGGTAGGGATACCTGGAGGAATTGGGATAGTTGGTTGGAGTGGCACTAATACGTCTTGGTAAACGAGACGCCCAGGCCGAATTTGTCGGAGTTTCCCGCGTCGAACAACGCGGCGTGAAGTCGGAGGCCCTTCATCGGCGTCAATCTCAGGCCGATGTTGACGTCCTTGGAGTCCCATTCTGCTGAGAACATGATCCTGTTGCCCGCGAACGCCGACACGCCCACAAACAGGCCGTTGATCGCGCCTCCGGCAAACCCGATGTGTCCTCGAATGCTGGTTACGTCGCTGTCGAAGAGGTTGGCGCGTCGCGCCAGGGACTTGCTTGCGACCGTATAGGCGGTGGCTTCGACTTCGTCAGTGAAGTCGATTAGGCCGCAGGCGACCCCGGCCTTGTCCTCGGTTTCGGGAATGAAGCAATACTTGGCGTTGAGAAGCGTCTCGCGCGTGTCGGAATCGACCTGCTGGAAGCTGTTGAACCCGATCTCCATGTTGTCGGCGGGGCCGTAGTTGGCGAACAGGTCGTTGGCTTCGAACTTGGACGTGTCCTCCGTCATCGCGCCGAAGCTGAACTCGCCCTTGTTGAGGGTGTCGGCGGTCGGGATCTTCACCAATCCGGTGTAGCCTCGAAAGCTCGGTGAACCGAACGCCGCGCACGCGGCCCAAGCCAACAGCGCAACAAGGATCACTACACACGGCATACGTCGCATCATCCTGGTCCTCCTCCTGACGGATCAAGCAGGCGCAGCGGGCGGGTCTCGCCCAACAACTGACGGGATTATAACACAACTGAGCCGTTGTTGGGAACTCGGGCCGGAATCAGGGGTTGACAGCCGGGCATTGACGGAATAATATACTGGAGTACCAGACGAAACAATATCGCGGCGATACTCGTCATAACGTACAAGACAACGAGCCGGCCACCCGGACGGCTCTTCAAATCGGAAAGCAAAATACCCCATGACTAGAGAAGCATCGACCTTCGATGATATTGCGGATGGCATAGCCGCGTACGCAGGTGAAAGCGGCGGCGACGTGCAGCGCTACATCGTAGCGCCCGCGATTCTCGATATGATGGGCCCCGTTGCAGGCAAGGAGGTGCTCGATTTATTCTGTGGCGCGGGTTACTTCTCGCGACGGCTGGCCTCGCTCGGCGCCAAAGTCACCGCGGTCGATAGCTCCGACAGGCTCATAGGCATCGCGCACGAGATCAACGAGCGCGAGCATTTCCACATCCAGTACGCCGTTGCCGAGCCGACGGATCTCTCCGTCATCGAAGACAGCATGTTCGACGACATCGTCTGCAACATGGGGGTCATGAGCATGCGCGACCTGGCCGGGACGGTGGCGGAGCTTGCGAGGCTTGTCAAGCTCGGAGGCAGGTTTATCTTTTCCGTAGTCCACCCGTGCTTCTGCATGCCGGACGCGTGCTGGATACGCGACCCGGACGGCAAACTGCTCTATGAGGCCGTTGACAACTACTTCACCGAGGGCTGGTGGCCGTCGGAGCTTGCCAATCCCAACCGGGAGCGCGGCAAGATCAAACACCGCACGCTGAGCACCTATGTGAACGCGCTGAGCGCGCGCGGGTTCAACGTTCGCCGGATCGCCGAACCACGCGTGCCGCCGGATGTTCTTACCCTCAGGCCGCATCTCGAGGTCTTCAGCCGACTGCCCGGCGCGATGGTGATCGAAGCCATCTTCCCCTACCTGTAGTGGCCATGCGTCTTTGGATCACCATAATCGCCGCCGCAGCTCTACTGGTCGCCGGCATTGTGCTGTGTCCGCATCCGCCCGCCAATGTCGATCCGGGCCGCGTTCTTGCCCAAGCCTTGCGCGCGAACCAATCAAGCGCATCCGCGCCAATTGACGACATCCGCCGCGAGCTGCGCGAGCACTGCGCGCCGATCCTCGAAGGTTCCGACACGGTTTCGGGGCGCGCCGCCTGGGCGATCAGGCTCAAACCGCCGCACAGAAAGTACCCGTGGCTTGAAGTCTGGATCGACAAACGCACCAGCGCCGTGGTTGCCTGGAAAGAGTGGGGACGGCTCAACGGGCGTGTCACGGTCCTCCGGCAATCCCCCAATCCCTGACACCTGACACCCAACCCCCGACACCTTCCGGTTTGGCCGGCTTCGCCTGGGGGAAGTAATCCCTGAATGCTGTCGGCGGATTGGAGGCGGTTTGGTGACGGTTCAGGACGAAGCACTGGCTTGGATGGTTCGCAACGCCATCGATCGGGACAAGCGACTTGGCGGGCTGGCGATTGCCGTCCGCGCGGCCCACGGGGAGGTGTCGCTGAAAGGGATCGTAGACGAGGAGGAGCAGCGGGAACTAGCCTGCCTCGTCGCCGGAGGGATACACGGCGTGCGGTGCGTCAACATCGACGAGCTGCGAGTAAAAGAGGCCGCCGAATGAACTGGGGTCACTTTTCCGAGGACGGTCGAGAGTTCATCGTAACGCGGCCCGATACGCCGAGGCCGTGGGCCAACTACCTTACTAACGGCCGCTACTGCGCGATCTGCTCGCACACCGGCGGAGGGCACTCGTTCTTCGAGACGTCCGGCTACAACCGAATAACTCGCGAGTATGCCCCGACGGTGCTGCTTCGAGACCGTCCGGGCCGCTACGTCTACCTGCGAGACGCCGACACGGGCGAGTTCTGGAGCGCCAACTGGCAGCCGATGTGCGGGGATGCGTCGGGATTCGAGGCCCGGCACGGCCTGGGCTATACGAAAGTGTCATATTCGTCTCGCGGCATCGAAAGCTCGATTGTCTACTACGTGCCCCCACGCGACGACTGCGAGGTCTGGATGGTCACTCTGACAAACGCCTCCGGCGGGCCGCGGCGCATCCAGGCGTTTCCATACGTCAAATGGGACCTCGCCAACTACGCCTACAACGCGACCGAGGCGAGCTTCTCGGCGCTGTTCAACGAAGCCAGCGTAGAGGACGGCACGATACTGGCCAGCACCCGGTTTTGGAATATCGCGCTCGGCGGGATAGGCAACCCCAACGCGCGGTGGGATAAGTGGGCGTTTATGACCTCCAGCGCGCCCATCGAGGCGTTCGACTGCTTCGACGAGGAGTTTGGGGGGATGTATCGGGGTCTGGAGAATCCGATAGCAATCGAGGAGGGCAGGCTGCGCAACACGCAGGGGCAGGGCAGGGACATAATGGCCGCCCTGCAGCACAGCTTCGAGATCGCGCCGGGTGAGCAGGTGCGTTTCGTGGTGCTGGTAGGCGTGGTCTACCGGCAGGAGGACGCCTTCGCGCTCAAGCGCCGCTACGATACGTGGGAAGAGGCGGAGCGCGGGCTTGCCGAGGTCGATTCGCATTGGAGCCATTATCTGGACCGCACGTCCGCCGCCACCCCAAGCCACGAGTTCGATCTCTCGTTCAACGTCTGGAACAAGTATCAGGCGTGGGTGACATCTCGCTGGAGCCGCATGGACTCGTATTATCTGGGCGGCGGGTCGATCATCGGCTTTCGGGATAGCTGGCAGGATATGCTCGCGGTGCTGCCCAACGACACGGACTGGGCGCGCGAACGCGCGCTGTATCTGCTCGAGCACCAGTTTCCCGACGGCAGCACCCTGCACAATTGGGACCCGCTCACGAATATCGGGGTCAAGACCGGCCACTCGGACGACCCGATGTGGCTGGTGCTGGGCGTGATCGAGTATCTAAAGGAGTCCGGCGACCTGATGTTCCTGGATCAATCCGTCCGCTACTACGACAGCGGTTCCGAAACAATCCGCCAGCACATGCTCCGCGCGCTGGACTATACGCTCGGGCACATGAGCGAGCGTGGAGTCCCGCTGATCATGGCCGGGGATTGGAACGACGGGCTTGACTACGTGGGCAGGCAGGGCCGGGGCGAGAGCACGATGGTGGCGGCGCATCTGGCGTGGATGCTGCGGGAGATCGCATCGCTGCTATGGTTTGTGGGCAGTGACGCGCTTGCGCAGAAGTATGTCGAGGAGCGCGACAGGCTCGTCAAGAGCATCAACCAGCACCTCTGGGACGGCGACTGGTATATCCGCGGCACTCGCGACGATGGGGAGGCGTTCGGCTCCTCGCGCAGCATCCAGGGGCGGATCTACCTGAATGCGCAGTCGTGGATGGTAATCGCCGGGGCTGCTCCGAGAACGCGTGCGATCCGCTGCATGGACTCCGCAAAAAAATGCCTCGATACCGACTACGGCCCCGCGCTGCTCCTGCCCGCATATCACGAGCCCGATCCCAAGATCGGCATCATCACCCGCTTCGCGCCCGGCACCAAGGAGAACGGCACGATCTTCTGCCACGCCACCTGCTGGGCGATAATGGCCGAGTGCATTCTCGGTCGTGGAGCGGAGGCCTACGGCTACTGGAAGAAGGTCTCGTTCGTACACAGGGGCAAGGAGCAGGCAGTCTTCAAGGCGGAGCCTTACGTCTACTCCGAATACGTCCACGGGCCGGACTCTGCCTACTACGGCCAGGGCGAGTTCAGTTGGATGACCGGGACCGCGACCTGGATGTGGAAGGTGTGTCTGGACTGGATTCTCGGTGTGCGCGCGGAGATTCGCGGGCTGCTGGTGGACCCGTGCATCCCGCCGGAGTGGGACGGGTTCAGGCTTACACGCCGGTTTCGCAAAGCCACCTATGAGATCGAGGTCGAAAACCCGGAGCATGTGTCCCAGGGCATCAGCGAGCTGTGGATTGACGGCGAGCGGCACCACTCTCACCTGCTGCCCGTTTTCCCGCCCGGCACAACGCACGAGGTGAAGGTCGTTATGGGCCAGCCGGGTGTGGCGGCGGAAGCCTCCGTCGGACTGGTCGCGGAGACGGCGTCGGTTGATTAGTGCTGGTGTAACAGGCACTTGTCACTCTATGTCATTCCGAACGCAGTGAGGAATCTGCTTTCAGCGATGCGCTGGAAAAGCAGATTTCTCGACTCCGCTGCGCTCCGCTCGAAATGACAGAATGGCACAAGTTCTGGTTACATGAGCACTGAGTAGCCCTGAACTTGTTTCAGGGCGTATCGAAGGGCGGTGCACAGGAAACGTGCTTCGATACGGTCGCTCCTTCGATACGGCCGCCAGTCCCGGCCTACTCAGCACTTGCGGTGTGCTATTTCCGCCAAACTGGACACCTTGCCAGATTCTCACTTGTAAACCGCGGCCCGGCAAGCTACAATGGCATCGTAAAAACGGCCTGGCCGCGCGTCGATGACCCAAAACGCCGGAAAAGGTGGCGGTGTAGATGTTCAAGTCATACGATGAGATGCTGGAGGAGCTGGAGCGGGAGATGCGTCGAGTATCCGATGACGTGCTCTTGCAGGTGTTTCGCGTGTCGGGGATGACCGGGGACCTGTGGACCCCGCGCGTGGATGTATACGAGACCGCGCAGCACATCGTTGTGAAGGTCTGCGCGGCGGGTCTCGCGCCCGATCAGATGGAGCTTTCGATCTCTTCGGACAACAGGTTCCTGACTCTGCGAGGCATGCGCATCGAGCAGGACGACGACAAGTCGGACCGGATTCGCTACTACCAGTTGGAAGTCTACTACGGCCCGTTCGAGCGGATAGTGGCGCTGCCGTCCGAAGTGAGCGTGGATCGCGACAAGCTGACCGCGACCTACAGGGATGGGTTTCTCAAAGTCGTGCTTCCCAAAAAGCAGCTCGGCTCCGCGAGCACGAAGATCGAGATAGAGGACTAAGGGCGGAGGTTGCGGATGGACATCGAACTGGGAGAAGAAAGAGCGGATTCTGCGGGGGTGGATCGCGGCATCGTCATCCCCGAGGAATTGAGCCTCCTGCCGATCAGGGACACGGTGCTCTTCCCGATGGTTGTCATGCCGCTGATCGTGTCGCGCGAAAGCTCCATGAAGCTCGTCGATGACGCAGTGGTCAGCGATTCTCGCATCATCGCGCTTTCGACGCTTAAGGATCCGAACGTCGAAGCGCCTGGATGCAGCGACGTCTACCAGATCGGGGTCGCGGCGGCGATTCATACCATGCTGCGCCTGCCAGAGCATCAGCGGCTGATCATCCAGGGTCTCAAGCGCATTCGTATCAGAGAATGCACTCAGAGTCAGCCCTACCTGCGAGTCAAGATCGAAGAGGTGCCGGACGTCGCCGACTGGACCGAGGCCGACCTGGTGGAGATCGAGGCCCTGCGGCGCAACGTGGCAGACAACTTCGAGAAGGTAGTTGCGCTCTCGCCGAACCTGCCCGACGAGCTCCAGAGCATAGCCACTTCCATTTCCAAGCCCGGCGTGCTCGCCGATACGGTCGCGCTCCATCTGCCCATCGCCATCGCCGAGAAACAGGCTCTGCTGGAAATGCCCGGCACCAAACAACGCCTGCGCGCGCTGTTCGCAATACTGCTGCGCGAGGTCGAAGTCCTCGAACTCGGCAGCAAGATTCAGTCCCAGGTCCACTCCGAAATGGGCAAGACCCAGCGCGAATACTACCTGCGCGAGCAGATGAAGGCCATTCAACGCGAGCTCGGCGAGGGCGACGAGCGCACCGCCGAGGTCGAGGAACTGCGCGTCAAGATCACCGACGCACAGATGACCGAGGAAGCCGAGAAAGAGGCGGTTCGCGAGCTTGACCGGCTGAGCCGCATGTCGCCCGCCGCGCCGGAATACACGGTCGCAAGAACCTTCATCGACTCGCTGGTCAGCCTCCCGTGGAACATCTATACGGACGACAACCTCGACATCCCGCAGGTTCACGAGATACTCGATACGGACCACTACGGCCTGGAAAAGGTCAAGGAGAGGGTTCTCGAGTACCTTTCCGTGCGCAAGTTCCGAGCAGCGGGCGAGATGCGACACCCGATACTGTGCTTCGTCGGCCCGCCGGGCGTGGGCAAGACCTCGCTGGGCAAGTCGATAGCCCGCGCGCTGGGGCGCAGGTTCGTCAGGATGAGCCTTGGCGGAGTCCGTGACGAGGCCGAGATTCGCGGCCACAGGCGCACCTACATCGGCGCGCTGCCGGGGCAGATCATACAGGGCATCAAGCGCTCCGGCTCGCACAATCCCGTCTTCATGATGGACGAGATCGACAAAGTCGGCGCGGACTTCCGCGGCGACCCGTCCTCGGCGCTGCTCGAAGTCCTAGACCCGGAGCAGAACTCGACTTTCAGGGATCACTACCTTGAAGTCACGTTCGACTTATCGAAAGTGCTGTTCATAACGACCGCGAACGTGCTCGATACGATACTGCCGCCTCTCAAGGACCGGATGGAGGTCCTCGAAATCGCCGGCTACACCGAGGAGGAAAAACTGGGGATCGCCAAGCGGCATCTGGTTCCCAAGCAGCTTGCCGAGCACGGCCTGAAAAAAAGCAAGCACATAACGTTTCTCGACCAGGGGATCGCGGAGATCATCCGAGGCTACACGCGCGAGGCCGGCGTGCGCAACCTGGAACGCAACATCGCCGCCATCTGTCGCAAGGCCGCGCGCGGGTGGGCTGAGGGCCGGACCAAGCTGGTTCGGGTGACCGCGAAGCAGGTCCACGAGTATCTGGGCGTGCCGCGTTACTCCTACGAGGAACTGGCCGACAGGACCGACGAGCCGGGCGTTGCCGTGGGCCTTGCGTGGACTCCAACCGGCGGCGATGTCCTGTTTGTCGAAGCGACCAAGATGCAGGGCGGCAAGCAGTTGCTTACCACGGGCCAGCTCGGCGATGTGATGAAAGAGTCCGC
>Ga0315284_10007735_pt1 | contig 15342 bp, 6 predicted proteins | sample YL17G09_16_MG_FD_203696 | JGI IMG/M metagenome (GOLD analysis project Ga0315284, IMG submission 203696) | Sediment microbial communities from Yellowstone Lake, YNP, Wyoming, USA - YL17G09_16 | ecosystem: Environmental > Aquatic > Freshwater > Lake > Sediment | place: USA: Wyoming | collected... | reverse complement strand
ACAGCCATTCCTCCCACTGGATCTCCATGCCGAGAGCGCTACGGTAGTTCAGGTAGGCCGCGAGGAGAGACGCGGCCCGGCCCGCCGCATCGAGGGTGAAGCCATCTTTCTCCTCGAGGAATGTGGCCCAGTCGCTGTCGGACAGGGTGCCCGCGTCGTGCCGCGCAGTCATCACCTGCCCCTCGAGTTGCCACTTCTCCGTTTCCAAGGTGAGGCTCTCCCCACTACGTATCGACGCGAGGAGGGACGCGCGCAGATCGAGGATCTGGTTCCGCACAATCTCCTGTGCAGAGTCCAGCCTCTCCTTGGCCAGCGCGAGGCTAGCGTCAGCGATTCGGGTGTCCACTGATCGAGACGGGGCGAAGAGGCTGAGCGAGACGCCAACCCCGACCTTCCACTCGGAGGCGTTGATCTTCGCGTCGACGGACAGCGTGGGAAGAATGTCGCCCCGTGCCTCGCGGAGGACTGCCTCGGCATCGCCCACCCCCTGCTGCGCGCTGATCACCGCGGCGGCGCCGGTGACAGCGCTGTCGGGAACCTCGACGAGCAGGAGCTCATGCGCTGCGGTCAGGATGGCGTTCAGCGACAGATCGAGCGGGGCCAATTCGCAATTCTCAGAGATCCCTAGGGTCTCCCGACAGAACGCTTCGAGATCCCACGCGTACGTCGCGGCGCTGTTCTCCGCCTGTACCTGGGCATCCAGAGAGAGCAGCTTCGCCTCGTTCACATCTTGAACTCCTTTGTAGCCCTGGGCAGCAAGCTGCTGTACCTGCCCCAGTTCCGCGTGGAGGCGGGCCACGGATTGCTGGCGTTGCTCGGCCTGCTTGGCTTTGGCGAGCAGGTCCCGGTACGCCTGAAGAGTCAAGACGATGAGTTCCTTCTCTGTCTCGTCCAGAGAACGCTCCGCGCTGGCTACGGCCCGCTCGCTGGCGTGAATCGAACTCAGACTGTCAGCCGGGTTTGCCAGGTCCAGGAGATCAGACAGCGAGAGTTGCCACGTGGGAATTGCGAACTCCGATGTCGCCGTGCTGTAGCTCAGTCCGACGCTCGCCTTGAGGCTACCTTGTCCCCACGGAAGGGGAAGCGAGGCGGCGAGCGCGGCGCCGATGGCTTGGCTGAGGCCGCTGCCCGTCAGCTCCGGAGGAGCGATGGAGAGGCTGATGCTCGGAAGGAATGCGGCGTTCCGGGCTGCCTCGAGGCGTAGCCTAGCGAGCGTCAGGTTCAGGTTCGCCAGCCGTAGACCTGAGTCGTTCTGGATCGCAAGTCGGATCGCCTCCGGCGCTGTGATGGTGCGCAACTCCTCGCCAGAGGTTCCGATCGAGGCGGCGAGCAGGCCCGCCAGGGCCAAGATCCATATCATCTTCTTGGGTATCCTCATCACCATCGCACCTATGACACCTCCTGCATCCTCTGGGGATTCAGTCCGCCAGCCCGAAGCATACTTGAAGGTTGTGGGTGGGGAGAAGCACAATTGTGGCAGAGATATGGCGCCAGGGGGGCGAAACCACATGAGAGTGTGGGGGGTAGATCCGCAGCGGCGGCCCCGCGTCGGCGATCGCCGGGAGGCGCAGAATCTCGGAAGAGGCGTCGGCAGTGCGTAGCCAGGCCGGCGGAAGTCCCACGCGGCAGGGCGCCGCGGGGAGAGTGGTGAGGAGGTCGTCATGCGTTCGGCTTCTCGAAGGATCGTTCTGTGTCTGGCTCTCGGCTTGGTTGTGGGCGCGTGCGCAATAGGGCTTGGGCAGGCAGACTTCAACGAGGATCGAGGGACTAAGGTTCCCGACAACACGCCCTCGCTGGCGTCCGCATTCCGGCAGGCCTCGAAGGGAGGCAAGATCGAGATCACCCGGTCGATCCGCGAAACGGTCGTGGTGAAGGACAAGCAGGACGTCACCGTGTTCGCATCTACGGATCAGCAGCGGGCGGTCGCGATCTCCGGGCGGGACGTGACAGCGCCGGTGCTGCGGTTCGAGAACTGCACCGGAATCGTGATCAACAACCTGACCGTACAGGGCGGCACCGTAGCGATCGAACTGGACGGGACGTCGAGCGTCATCCTCAACGGTTGTGTCATCCAGGGGAACAGCGAGGCTGGCCTGCGTGGCGGCGGGTTTACGCTCACGAGTTGCCAGGTCGTCGACAACGGAGGATGGGGCGTCGAATTGGGCGGCCCGACGGGGAGTAACGCGAAGCTGGTGATGGCGTCGTGCGTCCTGAGCCGAAACGCCGGCGGGATCGTCATCCACTCTGGTTCGGCCGACATCGAAGCCTCGGAGTTTACGTCCAACCAGGGGTACGGCATCGTCGTTGACGGCGCGTCGACCGTGCGGTTCGCCGAGGGGAAAGCGACGACGCGGATCTCGGGCAACGGTTCGGGCGGGGTGTTCGTCACCGGGGCGACCTTCACGCTGCGCGGAGGTGCGGAGGTCGTGGACAACCGAGGAGTCGGCGTGCGCGGAGACGACGCCACTGTTCACGTCGAAGGCGCGACGATCAGCGGGCATCCCGATGCCGCGGTGATGTACGTCCGCTCGGCGGGCAGCGTCTCGGCCAGCACGATCGTTCGCAACGCCGGGTTCGGGATTCTCGTGAGTGACCACAGCGACGTGACCGTTGCGGACACGTCGGTGACCGATCAGGGAAGCGATGGAATCTCGGTCACCACGTCCTCCGCCGTGTCGGTGTCCAATTCGACCATCTCACGGAACGCGGCTCAGGGACTCTACGTCAACAACGGGAGAGCGCGCGTCGCGTCGTCAACGATCTCTTGGAACGGGCTCTCCGGCGTCCTCGTCGAGGCGGGCGGGTCGTGCGAGGTGGCGGACTCGACGGTCTCTGAGAACGGAGTGGACGGTGCGACCGTGGACGCCTCTACGGGCGCGATCTCTGGGGGAGCCGTTCGGGGAAACGTTCGCTACGGCGTCTACGTGTACGCCGGCGGGCGCGGCGAGGTTCGGAAGGGCTGCGTCGTGTCGGACAACGGGACCGACGGCGTCCGCATCGAGTCGGCAGTGGGAGCCCTCGACGGTTCGGAGGTCCGCGCGAACGAGCGGCACGGCGTGAGCGCCGCAACGGGAGCCGAGGGAAGCATCGCGGCGAGCATCGTGGCGGGGAACGCCGCCGAGGGCGTGCTGGTCGAGGCGTCGCGCGTCGACATCCTCGCGAGTCGCGTGACGGACAACGGGGCCAACGGAGTGCACGCGCGGGTAGCGTCGATTGTGACCGTCACCGATCACTCGACGATCGCGAACAACGTCGGACACGGGGTCCTCCTCGATGCGTCGACGGGGACCGTCGAGACGAGCCTGGTCGAACGGAACGGCGCCCAGGGCCTCTACGCGCTCGGCGACTCGACCCTCTACGTTCGGAGCGCGTCGGAGATTCTGGGAAACGTTGCGAACGGACTCCTCGTGGAGCAGAGCTTCGTCGAGGTGGCGGACAGCACGGTGCGCGCCAACGGAGAGAACGGAGTCTCGCTCGTCGAAGCCGAGGCGCGGATCTCAGGGTCGGCGATCTCCGAGCACCCGCAGAACGGAATCCGTATGGAGCGGAGCTCGGCTCAGGTTGCGACGACGGACGTATCGCTGAACCGTCTCGAGGGCGTGTCCGAGCTCGACTCGCGGCTGGCGCTGGCGGATAGTCAGGTTCACGACAACACGCAGAACGGGGTGCTCCTCGAGCACGCACTGGCGGACATCCTGCGGTCGGAGATTCGAAAGAACGGAATCCACGGGATCCATGGACACAGCAACTCGAGCGTCACCGCGACGGAAACGACGATCAGCGAGCACCCCGACGACGGCGTGCGGCTCGCGAACAGCTCGGGGGACTTCCTCGACTGCGATATTCTGACGAGCGGCGGGCACGGGATCGCCGGAACGGTCTCGACCGTCGTGCTCGCGACGACGAAGGTCGCCGGGAACACAAAGCGGGGCCTGGACCTTGCCAACTCGACGGCCGATCTCACCGGGTCGCAGGTGGTCGAGAACGGCGAGGAAGGGCTCTACGCGGTCGACTCGACGGCCTCGCTGGTCGATTGCCTCGTTGCGGATCATCCGAAGGACGGGGTGGTGCTGGAGAACGCGGCGGCCGGGCTTGAGAGGACGACGATCGAGCGGAGCGGAGGCACGGGCCTGCGTGCGGCGCACTCGGTGGCCGCAGTCAAGGGAGGCGCGGTCCGTGCGAACGGCTCGCACGGGATCCTGCTCTCCAAGGCCTCCCTCAACGCCGTCGGCCTTGACATATCGAGGAACGGCGGGCTCGGATTGCACGCAACGTCGTCCGGGGCGGAGTTCCTTGACAGCACGATCACTGGCAACGTCGAGGGCGGGCTGTGGCTCGACTTCGCTCAGGTTCGAATCGAGGGCGGAGCGGTCGCCGACAACGGGAAGACAGGCGTCGACGCCAAGGCTCGGTCGCGCGTCACGCTGGTCGACACTCGCGTCTCCGGCCACCCGGACGGTGGAGTGAACTTGCTCGACTCCACGGCCGATGTCCGGGCGAGCCGAGTGGGAGCGAACCAGAAGGAGGGGGTGCGCGGAACGAACTGCGTCCTGCGCGTTGCGGACGGCAGCACGATCGATGGGAACGCAGCGAGCGGCGTCGTCCTTAGCGGCGCGTTCGCGGAGATCAAGGGGAGCACGATTGCCGCGAACACCGGCTACGGCATCGACGCCGTAGCGACGAGCCTTCAGATCGGAAACTCGGAGATCGTCGATCACCCGAAGGACGGTCTGCGGCTTCAGGGAAGCAAGGCCGACATTGAGCTCACCCGGATCGAGGACAACTGGCAGTGCGGGGTTGCGGCGAGCGCCAACAGCGAACTGAAGCTGGCGGCGTGTTCAGTCGCGGGGAACGGAGCGGCCGGGGTCGCCCTCGAGTCAAGCTCGGCGGAATCGATCGACTCGACGATCCGCGACAACGGGACCGTCGGGATCGAGTCGGCGGACGGGAAGATCCTCCTCGGAGCGACCGTGATCTCCGGGCACCCGGGGAACGGACTCACCCTCGCGCGGACGGACACCGAAGCGACCGAGAGCGAGATCAGCGCCAACCGCGGCTGGGGAATCGAGGGAAGCGACGGCACGACGTGCCAGCTCGTCTCGTCCACGGTCGCCTCGAACAACGGTGGCGGGGTCCGAATGCTGGACTCGGCCGTGGACGCGATCGGGAGCGATCTCGAGCGAAACGGTGCGAACGGCATCGTCGCCGAGCGGGGGATCGTGAACCTCTCCGAGGGGAGCGTCATCTCCGGGCACACCGACGACGGCGTCGTGCTGACCGACAGTTCGGTCAAGCTCCGCGACTCGACGATCCGCGACAACGGCGGGGACGCGCTCCAAGCGGAGGCGTCGAAGGGCACGCTCCAGGGCTGCACGATCACGGGGAACCGGGGCGACGCTCTCCGCGTGACGGCGACGTCGGTCACGGCCGCGACGTGCCTGTTCTCGGGCAACGGCGAATCGGCGGTGGACGCCGCGGCACAGTCCCGGGTCACGCTGGTCGGAAGTTCGGTGACGAAGCATCCGAAGGATGCGGTCGTCCTCGACCAGAGCTCGGTGGATCTCCAGGACTGTGAGCTGTACGAAAACAGTGCCCGCGCCATCGCCGCGGTGGGCGGCACGATCGCCATCTCGGGAACGACGATCCGTCAGCACGGTGCGGCGGCCCTCGATCTTGCCGACTCGCGCGCCGACGTGCGGAGCTCTCGGATCGACGGCAACAACGGGCCGGGCGTTGTTGCGGTGCTGTCTACGATCGCCCTTGACGACACGACGATCGTTGGGCACCCAACCGACGGCATCCGTCTGGATCGCGCGTCCCTGGAGTTGGTCGGGAGCAGCCTGAGCGACAACCGGGGCATCGGAATCGCCGCGGCGAACTCGCAGATCACAGTCTCAGCCAGCACGGTGAGTGAGAACGCCTCGTACGCGCTCGATCTCGTCGACAGCTCAGCGGTTATCGCAAGCGGATCGGTGATTCGAGCCAACGGCGACGTGGCGATCCACACGTCGAACGCGACGGTGACGATGCTCGATTCGACCGTGTCCGAGCATCCGGCGACCGGCATTCTGCTCGACAACTCCCCCGCGTCGTTCAGCGGCAGCACGATCCGCGACAACAAGGGATGGGGGATCGAAGCCGTGGCCCAAACTGCGTTCATGGCGCTCGATACCCTCGTGGCATCGAACGGGCTGGGCGGACTCTCGCTCACTCGGTCGGTGGCCGCGCTGCTCGACGACACGTCGATCTTCGAGAACAGCGGCGTCGGCGTAAACCTCGTCGAGCGATCGGCCCTGCTGATGATCGGTTCGACGATCGCTGGCAACCTGGGGATCGGACTATCGATCGATGCGTCGGCGGCCTCGCTGCGGAGCGCGACCGTCTCGGGGAACATGCAGCATGGAATCGGGCTGTTCGACCAGTCGGTGTTGTCGCTTGCGCTGTCACTCATCACCGATCAGAAGCTCGACGGCCTCCACCTCGAGTCGTCAATTGCCTCGATTCGAGAGGACACGTTCTCAGGGAACCTCGGCTTCGGCGTGTTCGCGGATCTCGCGTCGCTAGTTGCCGGCTACGGCAACACGATCGAGGGCAACGGGACCGATCGTTCGGAGAACGTGCCCGAGGATCTGACCGATCCGCGGTAGCGGGAGACGAGGAAACGGAGCGGGGGGAGCCCTGCGGCTCCCCCCGCGGCTTATCGGAACAGCTGCACGATCTCGAGGCCCTTCTCCCGATCGGCAACGTAGGCGACCGTGCCCGTCACGGCGACGCGGAGTGCCTCTCCCGGGGTGTCGAGGGCGGCGACGAGTTCAGGTTGTACTGGATCGCCGAGCGAGTAGACGGCCAGCCCCTCGGTTCGTTGAGCGGCGTAGAGGAAGCCCCGCGCGATGGCCAAGCCCCGGACCTCTCCCGCGATGCTGATCGCGCCGACCTCCGTCGGTGCGGCGGGGTTCGAGACGTCGACGATGCGAATCCCGCGGAACCCAGCGGCGACGTACGCCAATCCGCCCGACACAACGATGTCGCTCGCGTCGCCGCGCAGGTCGATCGAGCCGAGAGGCGCGGGCATTGCTGGGTTGGAGACGTCGACCAGCTCGAGGCCCGCGTCGCCGGCTGCGACGTAGGCGATGCCTTCGGCGTAGGTGACGGCTTCCGCGTATCCCGTCGTGTCGGACGTGGCCAGGAGGCGCGGCGCCTCGGGGTGGGACACGTCGACGATCTGCAGCCCGCCTCGCTGATCCGCGACGTAGGCGATCCCCGCGTGAACGGCGACGTCTTGGACGGAGCCCGGCGTGTCGATCGATCCCACCTCGAGCGGCCTGGAAGGATCCGAGACGTCGAGGATCGTCAGGCCGTCGCCGCGATTGGCAACGTAGACGTAGTCGCCATCGACCGCCACGCCCTGCGCGTAACCCCGGGTGCTGTGGGCTCCGATCTCGCGGGGGTGGGCAGGATCGCTCGTGTCGACGATGAGCAGACCCTTCGTGCCGACCACGAGGTAGACGATCGAGTCCCGGGCCGCGACGTCTAGGGTATACCCCTGCGGGTTGAAGACACCCAGAAGTTGCAGCTGCAACGTGGAAGAGACCGTGAGCCCGTACTCCCCGGTCCCGTCTGGCATCTGGACCGACAGGAACACCGGACCGTCGAACGGCGCCGTCCACTCCATCAGGATCGCAGACGCGGCGCCGGCAGCCTCCTCCCGGATCACGGTGACCCCGTCGGCAGCGACCATCGCAAGTCGAACCAGCCCATTGGCGGTGAGTGCGATGCGGTACTCGGCGCCCTGCCGGACTACAAGCGAGAACCAGTCGCGGTCCTCGTGCACTTCGATGGCTCCGGGGAGCGTGGCTCCGTCTGCCTGCAAGGCGGTCGCCGTCGCCGGCTCACTTCCGTAGTCGTCGGCGTACCCGTCTTCGGCGACGCGAACTTCGTACCCGCCGGTCCCTCCGTCAAGGAACGAGACGAAGAGGAATGCCGTGCCGTCTTGGAGGGCGATCCGGGCCGACACCTCGGACTCGGGAGCGCTCCAGTCCGTCTCGCCCGCGGCACCCGCGAAACGCGTGGCGGCGTGCGCGCCGAGCGTCAGTGAGGTGAGGGCGACGGAGTAGCGGTACCCTCGGCGAACAGGGAAGAGGAACGCGTCGACGTCACTTGGCGTCTCGATGAACCCCGCCATCGCCGTAGCACCGAGCACGATTGGGGTCGCGGTGAGAGCGTCGTCCCCGTGATCGTCGGTCTGGAGGAGAGACACGCTGAAGTCGTAGCACCCGGTGCCTGTAGAAGCTGCGGCATGGCGGAGCATGGCGAAGTACGTGCCTGACGCCGAGCACGTCCATTCGATGCGCGACGCCCCGCTGCCGCCGGAATCGTCGTCGACGAGCAGGATCGATTGACCGTCGGAGCCAAACAAGTACAGGACAGTGTCCATTCCTGAGGAGAGATGGCTGGCTAGGATCCGGTACGTCCGACCCCTTACTGCCTGAAACATGAAGTAGTCCATGTCGCCGGCGGATTCGATGCAGCCAGAAACGCGGATCCCCGTCGCTTCGGCGGGCGTGGCCGTAAGTGGGGAGTTCCCATGGTCCTCGGCGAGCCCCCCCCACGATAGGCCGATGACGATTGCGAGAACCCAGAACACCCTGTTCATCGTGTCGATCCCCCTTCGCCCCTCGCCCAGAGCGCCCCCTCCTCCCCGCACACGATAGCCGAAGGCGGCTCCGCCGGGAAGGAGAGATTCCTTCCCTCTCGCTCGACTGCCGGGCAACCTCACGCCTCGCCTCGTTCGAGCAACGGCTTTCCCATGCAGGATGACGTCCGGCGGAAGGATGTGCCCATGGGAACCCCATAGGCCGATCGGGGAATCGGTGCGACGGGTCTCGTACCCATCGCGCTTCCGGGTGCCCGCCTCCTTCATCTCGTGTGGCCCATCCTTAAGTCAGACGCAGTAGAGTGGCAGGAGACCCTCGCTGGGATAGCCGTCCGCCTACCTTGTGACGCGCGTCCATAGGGCAGAAGCGATGCTCGCGGTAGGCTTCACGGGTCCCAGTCCATGCGACCGGCCGACGGCTGCCCGGAGCCGGGGAAGCTCGGCGCGGCCGCAGGAAGGAGGAGCTAGTGTCTTCGCTGCGACGTTCCGGAATGCTCGGTTTCTCCGTCGCGTGGTTCGGGCAGATGGTGTCGGTCCTTGGAAGCGGGATGACGCAGTTTGCGCTCGCGATCTGGGCGTGGCAGACGGCCGGGCAGGCGACCGGGCTGGCCCTCGTTGTCTTCTTCGGGCACTTCCCACGCATCGTGATGACTCCTCTCGCCGGCGCGCCGGTCGATCGCTGGAACCGCAAGCTTGTGATGATGCTGAGCGACCTCGCGGCCGGCGTGGCGACGATCGCTATCTTCGCGCTGCTGAAGACGGGTCACCTCGAGGACTGGCACCTCTACGCCGCGGCCGCGGTGGGTGGCTTCTTCTATCGCCCGGTGCGCGACGTCGAGACCCCTTTGCCCGACGCTGAGCCTGCCGCGCCCACCACGTAAGCAGCCTGCTCGCTGGTTGTGGATCCCCCGCGGACGACTCGGGTGGGTCGTCGCGTTAGATGGCCGAGAGGCCCGGCCCGCGGAATTTCCGGAGCGGTCCGTACCGACCGCATGGCGCCGCTCGTCCTTTCTCCCTCGGGTTCGGATCGCGCTGTGCGCCGGACCTGACGGGAAAGACGGAACCCGCGAGATGCCATTCGAGGTGTCGCGAAGGGCGGGCTCTAGCCGGAGTTGTCGCGACCTCGCCTCGATCTCGCGTAGGGTCTGAGCGGGTCTCGCTGGCAGTCGGTGACCATGCCGCGGCGCTCGTGCTTGGCGATGTCGCGAGGGGCGACGATGGCGGCAAGGACCAGGAGCGCGAGCACCGACAGTCCGACAAGAGCGCTGGTCACGCCTTCCTCCTCTCCTCTGCGTCGACGCATGCTGCGTCGCCGGCGTCTCGTCTACGTCTCTTCGCGAGGAGTTTCACTGGAGCCCGCGATGTCCTTGAGGACCTCGTCGATCGCCGGAGCGCCCTCTTCTCCCCACCCCATGACGCGGACGTCGAGGGAGATGGGGAATGCGAACTGGGCCGTGACATCGGGGATCTGGGTTCGCAGGCGCCCCGCGGCCACGGCGGCTCCGGCAGGCGGTGTCTCAGGCAACAGCGAGGCGAACCGGAACGGGCCGACGCGGAACAGCACATCCACGTTCCGGAGATTGCTGACGAGGAAGCCGGCCGTCGAGATCAAGACGTTGTCCTGGTCGTCAGACGGCCGCGTCTCGACTCCTCGGATGCCGACGACCAGCACGGACGTCGGATGCTTGTACCGGCGCGTCTTGGAGAGCTCGCGCTCTAGCTCCGCCCGGAAATGGTCGACGGTGTATGCTCCCGTCAGCTCGTCGAGCACGACGAGTTTCATCAGTTCTTGCTCGTGGGAGTGGATCACGCGAGTCATCAGGTTGAAGCCGTCGACGAGTTGCGCGACTTCGTCCTTCAGGCGAGTTCCGGGGAGTCGGCGGAACGGGTGCTTCACCTCGACATCGTACTTCCGCCGTGCGACGGCGCCCATGGCGTCCGCCAATTGGCCTACGGGCTTGGTCACGATGCCGCGCATCGCAAGGTACAGGAAACCTCCCAGCAACAGGCAGCCGAGGACCGAGGCCCCCCCGAATCGCCACGAGAGGTGGGAGATGGCATAGGCTTGCTCGTCAAGCGACATGTCGACGACGACGACTCCGATGAGATCGGGCCCGGAGAAGATTGGGTGGTGCGCTCGCAGATACGAGACGCCGCGCAGCTTCACGGGGGCGACGTCCACCTCCCGCAACGCATCGAGCCGATCGCGCTCCTCCGCCGTGGCCAGGGATCCCACGAGGCTCGGGTCGGTGCTGGCAATCGAGAGGAAGCCGCGCGCGGTGACGCCGATGACCGTGATCCCGACGACGGATTCGTACCGCTCGAGGAGGCGGTCGATGTCGACGTTCAGCTCCTCCGAGTAGTACAGGATGTAGTCCTTCTCCTGGATCGACTTGGAGATGATGGCGGCGACGCTTCGCGCCCTCTGCTCGTAGATCGACACGATGAGCGTGCGCATGGAAGCGTAGGAGAACCAGTACAGCGCGCCGACAACCAGGCACGCGATCGCCAAGACCAGGACGATGAGCTTCGCCCGAAGGCCCGTTCCGTACCGAACCCATGATCGAAGCCGGATCGGCCAGCCGGGCCGCCGATCGGCCGTCTTCTTCTCGTCCATCGGATCTCCTTCTTCCTTACTCAGCAAGCAGTCCCTCCTGTGTCAGGAACTCCGTCGCCACGGCTTCCGGACTTCGGTTCAAGAGACGTACGCGGCTCATCAAGTCGCGGAGAGCAGGCGGGGTCAGCTGCGGCACGAGGCGAGACAACACGTCCCCCACCTCCGGGTACTCCGCGAGAAGCTCGGTTCGCACCATGGCGGCCAGGGTTTCGGACGGCAGGATATGAAGATCATCATCGAGGCCGACGAAGCCGGACAGCGTCACGGCTTCTTCGAGGCTTTCGAGAACCGCGAACTCCGCAGCCCCGAAGGTCAGGAGGGCCTCGGCCTCGGCCAGTGTCTTTGCCCAGACGACCGTGCGAACCTGCCCGCCCAGGCCGTAAGCGTCGCGAAGGGCCGCTACGACGGGCTCGCCAACCGCCTGAGGGACGGCCCAGAGGAGGGCTTGGCCGGTGTCGCGGAGCATGGCAGAAAGCGCGGACAGGCTCCGTTCCGGTAAGCGGTCCGCGATGCTCTGAGGGACCACGGCGACCCAACCCGCTCGGGCGGGAAGGACGAAGCCTGTGAGCCCGGCGCCCACGCTGGGCACTCCAATTCCTGCAGACTCCAGGGTGATGAGATCGATGTCGCCGGCCTGGGCGGCGTCCCGAACGAGCCCGGCGCTTCCCATGCCGATCAGATCGGCCACGTGATAGCCGGCATGAGTAAAGGCGATCCGAAGAATATGACCGAGGATCTCTTGCAGATCGCTCGCCTCCGTTCCGATCGAGATCGCGCCCTTCCATGCCGACTCTTGGAGGTTGACGTTCGAGGAAACGCGGGCGTCCATGACGCCACGTCTCGACGCGTCTCCCCATTGGTTGCCCGAGGCGTAGAGCGGCGATGTGGCGTCGTTCTCGACGTCGAGCGTTCGGTTTCCGGAGAGCATGTTGTTCGCAAGAATCGGTGCGGAGAGGACGCCGACGCCCGCCTCGATGTCCGCGTCCAGGAGATCCAGGCGAGCCGGTAGAGGCTCGGACGGGTCGGCCTGACGCAACCCCACGGCATTGCGCTCGATGCGGTTGCCCTCCAGTCGCAGCTCGGGACCCGAGCGGAGGAGGAGCACGCCGATGTCGTTCCCGACGGCAACGTTGTCGAGCACGTCGCTGCGCGATGAGTCCGCGACCAGGATTCCGACGCCGCTTCGAGCCGCCGTGTTCTCCGAGAGCGACGCGCCCGTCGAGCCGCCCAGCAGCGCGAACGCACTCTCCTCCTGAGCCTCGACGCGATTCCGGAGGAGGACGTTGCCGGTCGAGGAAACGAGCGCGATGCCGAAGACCCCGCCCGCCACCCGGTTGTCGAGGATGCGGCCGCCGTCTGCGTTCTCCAAGACGAGTCCGACATGTCGGCTGGCAACGGTATTCCGCAGGATACGGCACGACGCGCTCTTGTCGATCCGAATCCCAACGGCCGTGTCGGCGATCTCGTTTCGCATGACGAGGTTGCGATCGCTTGCGGTGAGGTCGACGGCTACGGCCGAGCCGCCGCGAATCTCGTTGTCCGAGAGCGCGTTCTCGGAACTCTCGGACAGGCGAAGACCGAACTGTCGCGGAGCTTCGATCGTGGTGTTCTGGACGCGATTTTGCACCGAGCGTTCGAGGGACACGCCGGCGACCGCGGGCCGTTCGATCGTGCAGCCGCGAATCTCGCACCCGGTCGCTCGGTCGAGGGCCACGCCGACGGGGGTATCGCGCACGATGCTGCTCGCGAGCGTGATGTTGTTCGAGGCGCGGACGACCACGCCGGACGCGCCGCAGTCCTCCATGGCGAAGCCGGTGAGGAGAGTGTCCCTCGAGCCGTCCTCGATGGAGATTCCGACAGGAGCGCGGGTGACCGTGATCCGTTCCAGCGTGTTGCCCCAGGATCCAACAACCCTCAACCCCACGTCCGCGACATCGCACACGGTCACCGCCCGGATCTCGGTCCCGCTAGAGGAAGAGAGTTCCACCCCGATGTTTCCGCCGTCGATATCGATCCGATCGAGGGTGCAGTCTCGTGCACCGGAGAGGCGCACGGCCACCGGAGTCCCGCGGATGGTGAGATCCTCGACGCGGCAGCGCGACGACGTGATGGCCAGGCCGACGCTCTCGGCCGAGACCTCAAGGTTCCGGAGCGTGACGTCGTTGGCGCGGACGGCGAGCGCGGGCGCATTGCCCTCGCAGGTCACGCGCGCCGGCGGCCCGAACGAGCAGACAGTGACCTCGGGAACGTCGATGACGAAGGGGCCAACCAGGGTCGCTGCGTGCGTGTCGAGGACGATGGTCCCTCCGGGCTCGACGCGTCGAAGCGCCGCGTCCAGGGTGGCGGCATCGCGAGGAACGACGATGGCGTCGCGCGGGATGCACTCGGGCGGGAAGAGAGCGTAGCGGACGATCCCGAAGGCTCCCAGAGCAACAACAAGGAGTCCAAGGAGCCTCAAGGCACGTTTGCGTCGGGTCGGGGTCATTGCGGTCAGTCTATCATCCCGCCGTGCGGCGAGTCCAGAACGAAGCGTCAGGATCACCAGGCGGTAGGGCGGGGGGCGGGCCGCAGTCGCCCACAGGAGTCGCCGCAGTGCCTGGGACTTCGGCTCACGCTTCACCGTCTCCTTGGGCTTGCGAGGCGTGATCGCGCCGCGGACGCAGCGTCTGCGTCCGCGCGCGAGGTGGTACAGTCGTCATGAAACACGAGGCGGCGGGGCACACGTGCCGCAGGCTGAGACAGGAGAGCCCTCCGCGAGGGTGGAACGCAGAGCCAAAGCCTGAGGTAGCGGGTTGCCAGCCGGGATGCTCAGAGGGAGGACACGTGTTCGTGCACCGGAGCCGAGAGACGACGAGCAAGGGATCAGAACAGCACGGTTCGGAACGGATGAGAGCCTCCCGAGTTTGTTGGTGGAGCAGGCTGGCGCTCGCGCTCTTTGTGCTCGGCTTGAGCTTCGCGCTGCCCGCGGCCGAAGCCGCAGCGCAGACGTACCCGCGATGCATCAGCGGGTGCGATGCCAAAGATGTTAGAGTGGCCAGCGTATACCTTGGCGGCGTCGCCTCGTGCGTCGGAGGCAACCAAACAGCCGATCTGTACGTAAGACTCGAAGGCAACCGAACGTATTACTGCGTGATGCTGGTCGTCGACGTCTGGGTCAACGGCCTTCTCATGCAACAGAATCTCACAAGCACGGTCACGACGGACTGGAACGGTGGCGCGAGTGATTTCCTGGTGGGAACGATCACCTGGCCGTGCAACCAGAGCATCGAGATCCGGAACATCTACGTGCAGTGGTCAGCCAATGCCGGCTGTACTACTGGGGACTGCGTCCCCTATAACGCCCCGTCGAAGTGCATCGGCAACTACCCGAACGTCATCGTCGCCGCGGGGAATACGCCTCCCACGGCCGTGGATGACCGCGCGAGCGCGAATGAGAACGAGTCCGTGCGGATCGACGTCCTTGCGAACGATGCGGACAGCGACGGGAGCCTCAGTCGTTCCACAGTGACGATCACGCGGGCGCCCGCGTCCGGTTCGACGAGCGTGGATCCGACGATGGGAACCGTGACGTACGTTCCGGCTCCTGGAACGTGCGGTGAGGACTCGTTCCGCTACACGGTGCGCGACGATGACGGTGCGGTGTCCGGTGAGGCCACGGTCACGGTCGCGGTGGTCTGCAATCAACCGCCTGTGGCGGACGATGACAGCGCTACGACCGACGAGCGGACAGCGATCGCGATCAACGTCGCAGCCAACGACCTCGACCCCGATGGAGTCCTCGACCTTGGGTCGATCGCGATCACCCAGGACCCGGGATTCGGGTCCCTCAGCGTACATCCGGGAACGGGCATCGTGACCTACACGCCAGCGGTCGGAGCGTGCGGCAATGACGCCTTTGTGTACACGATCCGCGACGACGACGGGGCCACGTCGAATCCGGCTCGGGTCACCGTGTCGGTGCTGTGCACCGACCCGCCGATCGCAGTCGACGACCTGTACAACGTCGCGGAGGGAGGGACTCTGGGTGTGCCCGTCCGCGGCGTGCTCGCCAACGATCAGGCCACGCCGGGGA
>Ga0315284_10007734_pt1 | contig 15342 bp, 12 predicted proteins | sample YL17G09_16_MG_FD_203696 | JGI IMG/M metagenome (GOLD analysis project Ga0315284, IMG submission 203696) | Sediment microbial communities from Yellowstone Lake, YNP, Wyoming, USA - YL17G09_16 | ecosystem: Environmental > Aquatic > Freshwater > Lake > Sediment | place: USA: Wyoming | collected... | reverse complement strand
TCTTATAAGAAATCGAACTTTGCCAATGAAACGGTTCCCTTCCTGTCTGATCATATTGATCTCCCCACTTATCATCTGCCATCTTTTCTCTCTCCTTTCTCAATTTTGCTTTAAAATTATTATTTGCCACTTATTATAAAACGTTGCTTAATATGAGTCAATTTAACAATTTTAATATTTTTAATAACTTAAAGTAATGATGTACAATTTGTCCAACAAATTGGCGAAGGAGGGGAAAATTGGCTTAATAAAGATTAATAGAGACTGTTCCGAAAAAACTCGGAACTAGCTAAAAAATAAGGACAAACCTGTCATTTTTTGATCAACCTAATATAAGACCAATAAACCGATGATTTAAAGCCAAATTGTTTTAGGTAAACCTTAAAACGCTCTGAAAAGATTATAGATTTTGTTTCTAATAAATTTTTTGAAAGCATTTTTTCACTTTTTTTTGGAACAGTCTCTAATATGCTGATTGAAAAAGAAAAATCCTTTAGGGAAAGGGATGAGTGCAGCCTTAAGAAACCTTTTTCTTTCATCTCGGGTAAGCCATCTTCAACCCTATGATGGTTGTAGCATCTTGAATCTCACCCCTTTCAATCATCGCCAGGGCTTGATCGAAGCTAAATAGATGCGTTGTAATAATTTCATCCTCGTCCAAATTTTTTTCGCAAGGAATGAGTTCCGTAGCTAAAAATAGATAGATTCTCTCATCGCTATACCATGGGGCAATGAATATTTCTCCAATTTTTTCAAATTGATTACTCTGAAATCCGCATTCTTCTTGAAGTTCTCTCTTGGCACATTTTAAAGGTCCTTCTCCAGGAAGCATGGTCCCTGATGGGATTTCCCAAATAAAGCCCTTTATCGCGGGTCGGTACTGGCGAATCAATAGGATCGATTTGTTTTCGAAAATGGGGACCACCGCTGAAGATCCGGGATGGTGAATAAATCCTATTTTCGTCTCTTTGCCATTCGGTAAAATCATTTCTTCAACATTAAAATCGAAAACCCATCCGTGCCAAATGATTTGCCCCTCTTTATTTTCCATCATTAATTCTCAACCTCTCCGATATCTCCTTAAAATATTATCTATGATATCTTTATCCCAAGTTCCCTCATTACATTTTTACATCTTTCAAGGCGTGTTCCTTCTGTCTTGATACCATGGAGGTATCCGTCTAAAGAATCAACATCTTTCAAAAGTTCAACAAATGGGTCATCGGAATATATCTTTTTTTCACTATGTTGAACAATGGCCTTTATAATCTCCTCCTTCTCTTCTTGAGTTACTTTTGACAGTTTTGTCCCCCATTCATCATTGAATTTTTCAATGAAATCTTCGATATATTTAACTGCTGCTTCAGCATGACCTTCGTGTTTTTTTGTCATGACGACACCGATATCATGTAAAGCTGCAGCTATCCCTGCTAATTCGGGCTCAATTTCACGATGCATGGCTAATAACTTTGCCAGTTGGGAGCTCGAGTACATGTGCATGATGTTCCAACGAATCGGAAGATCTCTTCCTTCATCCGAGAGATCTTTCATATCAGAGAGCAGCATGGTGAGCATGCGATTCAGTCGCTTGACAGGTAATTTTCTTTCCTTCGTATCGATCCTTCCCTTTGACATAAGCGAGCCTCCCCGAATATACAAACTCCTTCTCCATGAAAACTCTACATACTCCCGTTCAGCGCGAAATCAAAAATGTCAAAATTTCTCAGTCGGCGCGAGGTGGCCAAAACCGCATACTCCTCCGTGAGAGGCCTTGAAAGGATAAAAGGAACTTTCTGTTCTGAGAACCCTCCGTGAGATCGCAAGCGCATCCCCTGAAGGCCTGAAAGATCATGGGCAACCCTATTCGAACCAAGAACCGTATTGGAATCTCCAAGGACGACCAGATCTCCTATGAGGTCGGGCGGAAGATCAAACTCCTTGCAAGCCGAACCTCGATCGAGCACCTTTTCGATTCCCGGTATCCTCCTCACAGAATCGATCACTAGATTGGGCTTTAGTCCGCTATAGCAAAAAACCATCACGAACGATCCAAGAGAACCATGATGGAGGACATAAGGATCAGTGATTGGACAGATGACCCTGCTGGTCTTGGGCCCAAATTCCCGATCAAGAACATCTTGCAAAAATATTGTGTTTGGCGATCCGTCGGCCTGCGACTTGTCGTTCATCCCGTGATCAGAGGTTAATGCCACGAGCGCACCAGAGTGGGCAAACCGGCCAACAGCCTCATCCAAAACGCTTAGGAATGAATTGGCTTCTTTCGTTCCAGGAGGGTATTTGTGTTGAATGTAGTCGGTCAATGATAGATACATCAGATCTGGGGATATGGTTTCAAGAAGTTTCTGACCTGCTTCAAGCACAAAAAAGGAAAGTTCGGCTGAATAAACGTACGGCAACGGCTTTCCGACCAAATCGAGAACCCTTTCGATACCGTTTTTCTCAAGACTGCACTGGTCAGCCTTTTCTGATGAAAAGGAGATCCCCTGGACAAGATTGCTGCTCAAGAGCTTCCACAATTTGTCTTTCGCCGTGATGATGGCCACCCGGGCCCCTTTTTTTGAAAACTCCGCCAACAGGGTTTCGGACCTCAGAAACTTCGGGTCATCCATCATGATTTCCTTGCCAGTTTTGGGATCGAGAAAGAAGTTTCCCACGATCCCATGGACCGAAGGGGGAGCTCCTGTCACGATGGACAAGTTATTGGGATTGGTAAAGCTGGGAATAACACTCAGGGCCTCACTCTCAAAGCCTTCCTCCACAAATTTTTTAATATTTGGCATTATTCGGTCTTGAAGACCTTGCTTAATATAAAGGGGATCACACCCATCAATACAAATGACTACGACCGGATGAGGAGGCCACCGATATCTCCTTCCATTGAGTATTACTTCCCGCTCAACCAATTTATCTAAAATCAGTTCTTCCTCCTTTTATTCATAAATTCTCTAGATCTAACCCCGATGGACAGGGTATTTTATAACACGTGCCTGAGGGGGTTTCACGTAATTCTAAATATACTCTGACGCTTCACCTCGTGTTAGGAGCCCATTTCTCTCTTCCATATGGAATAAGCCATTTAAGCCCTACAATCGTCATGGTGTCCTGAATTTCACCTCTTTAAATCATTTCCATAGCTTGATCGAATGGAAGGATAATGACCTGTCAGATCTTTCATATCAGAAAGAAGCATCGTAAGAATACGATTAAGTCGCCTTACAGGTAATCCTTCTTGGTTTATATTTTTATTTTCATTCAACATCATCTATCCTCCCTAACCCTTTCCAATAGCATGGGTGATTGTCCCCATGTAAAGCCTCTATTATCGGACTTGTACGAGTCAGAAAATTTTAATGCCTATTTAATTTTAAAAGTCTATTATTTTAGAGATCACTATACAACACTGCCATAACTCAAGCAATATCTTTGCTCATTCCTATTCCTTCATTGAAGCCATATCCAATCTATTATACAATGGTGGGGTAAAATACAGATTCTAAGGATCTTGCAAACGAGCAAGGTGAGCTATGTTGTGGCTTTTCGCCAGGTGGGCGCTCTCTTCGGAGTCGGGATGGGAATTTTCTTTCTGAAAGAGAGTTCTTGGAAGACCCGTTTATCCGGAGCCCTGATTCTCACATTGGGGTTAGTTCTGATCGGTTTTGCGAAGCAGTGAATTTTTGTTGACAAGAATGATTATAAAGTGGAATATCAAAAGAGATTCTAAAGCCCTGTTGAAGAAGGCCAAATCTAAAAGCAAGTAGGGGGAGATATGACATTCAAAGATCATCGTGATTTTATTGAAACCTTAAAGAAGACAGGGGATCTCATCGAAGTGACAAAGGAAGTGGACTGGGACATCGAGGCAGGAGCCATTGGTCGAAGGATGTATGAAATGGGTGGACCTTCGATCTGGTTTAAGAAAGTGAAGGATTATCCTGAAGGCTATACCCTCTACAATGGTTCACTTGGGACATGGCGTCGGGTAGCCATTTCACTGGGACTCCCTCCTGAAACACCCGTTCGAGAGATTTATCGCATCTACGAAGAGCGATTAGAAAAACCGGTTGCCCCGATCATTTTGGAAAAAAAGAAGGCCCCATGCAAAGAGAACATTCTTTTCGATGACCAAGTTGACCTTTACCGTTTTCCTGCACCCATGATTCATGAAGGTGATGGTGGGAGATATATTGGTACCTGGGATCTTGTCGTAACAAAAGACCCTGAGATGGGCTGGACCAATTGGGGAATGTATCGATTCATGGTTCATAACAAAAGGTGGCTGGCAGGGTGGCCTCAACCCACAAGTCAATTAGCCTATCAGTTGAAAAAATATTATTTGCCTCGCAATCAACCGATGCCAGTGGCGTTGGTTATCGGAGCAGATCCGATTGCTCATATGGTTGCTACTGCTCCTCTTCGGCTTGGAGAGGATGAAGCCAATTTTACTGGGGCTCTCCGAAAAAAGCCTATTGAACTCGTCAAATGCGAGACCAGTGATCTCTTCGTTCCTGCACACTCAGAGATTGTCATCGAGGGAGAGATTCCTATGGATCAAACTGTTCCGGATGGACCCTTCGGTGAATATCCAGGTTACCGCAGTGGTACCATGGCAGAAGGAGTAGGCTTCAGGGTAAAGGCTATTACTTACCGAAACAATCCTATTCTGACGATGATCGCCTTAGGAGTCCCCATTGATGATAGCTCCATCGCTGCATCGTTAACAGCAGGGATTGCTATGAAACGTGGTTTGCAACATCGAGGGATTCCTGTTGCGGACGTCTTTGTGCCACCTGAGGGTGTGACACATCTTATTTATGTGAGCGTGAAAAAGGGAGGGTCTCAAGTCACTAAGGAGGTGTTGGAGTATTTTACGGCTCGAAGGGTAATGGTTTCTAAGGTGATTGTTTTGGATGAGGATGTGGATATCTTCGACAGCGGACAAGTCCTTCATGCTTTTGCTACGAAGTGTCACCCTGGAAGAGGTATATGGGTTGAGCATTATGAAGGAAGAGCGAACTCCCTTACCCCATGCTACAGCCCGAAAGAGAGGGCGAGGCTTAAGGGTGCCTCCGTCGCCTTCGATACAACATGGCCCCCGGAATGGCCCCAGGAAATCGTCCCGATCAAGGCATCTTTTAAAACGATCTATTCAAAGGAGATTCAAGAAAAAATCAATCAAAACTGGAAATCCTATGGATTTACTAAGGAGTCCATAATTGACAAGACATAGCGTCATTCCCGCGAAGGCGGGAATCCAGGAGAAAAGACTGGATTCCTGGTCAAGCCAGGAATGACAAAGTGAGGCGAGTGTCTATACAATTATGGACTGACTAGTAAATAGGGGGGAAGGATGAAAAAAGAATACCAAACATTTGTTCGACAGTTTAAAGATCTTAAGGAAGGAAAACAAAACCTTTTTATTAAGGATCTGACACCAGGACCAAGGAAATATAATACGCGATATGTAAAGGCTGAGATTTTCAGGGATCCTGGAAAGATAAAGAACGGCGATATTCTCCGAATCCGATCTGAATCAGGAGTTCTTCTTCCTCAGCCCTGGGGAATCAAGATTTTTGAAGAACTTCCTGAATCTGTCCCGGGCCAACCTTGGGAAGATGTCTTTAAGGCCGTAGAAAAGAATGAAAATTTAAAACCATGAAAGAATTTGAGTTTTCAATGACATGAATTTAAGAAAAAATAAATATTCTTCCCCTTCTTAATAGATAGGATCTCGGGTATGGATAACATTTGGAGGTAATTTCTATGGCTTCTAAGGATTTAAGATCATTTTTAGATGATTTGAAAAAGGAGAGACCTGAAGATTTCATCGTCGTTAAAAAGGAAATCGATCCAAAAATTCAACTCTCTGCATTGGTTGTAAAGTTGGAGAAGCAAAAAAGATGGCCGGTTCTTCTCTTTGAGAGGGTGAAAGGGACTTCTTTCCCGGTTTTGACAAATTTACATGCCAGCAGACAGAGATTAGCCCTCGCATTGAGAAGCGATCCAAAAGAATTCATTTTATCCTATTTGGAAAGATTATCTCATCTGATAAAGCCGAAAGAAGTATCGAGCGGTCCTGTGAAAGAGGTGATCAAAAAAGGTAAGGACGTTAACGTCTTTGATTTTCCTCAAATTGTTCATCATGGAAACGATGCGGGTCCCTATGTTACAGGAGCGATTGCTATTGCAAAAGATCCGATCTCTCAAAAAATAAATGCCAGTTATAATCGGCTTATGGTAAAAGAGAAGGATAAATATGGAATTCACTTAACCGAGGGAAAACATCTATGGGATTTTTATAAAAATGCTGAAGAATTGGGGAAACCTTTGGAAGTTGCTTTTGTCATTGGAAATCATCCTGTTTGGGGACTTGGGGCCCTTCATATCAGTTCCGGGGAAGAAGATGAAATCGAAGTGATGAGTAGTCTGTTGCAGGAGCCAATCGAGATCGTTCCCTGTGAAACCATCGACCTAAAAGTTCCAGCCAGGGCAGAAATCATCATCGAAGGAGAAATCCTTCCTCACATTAGAGAGGATGAAGGGCCTTTTGGGGAGTTTACAGGCTACTCTTTGGGGAAGAGGGAAAGGGAAGTTGTTAAGGTTAAAGCCATATGCCATCGGAGGGACGCTATCTACCATGACATTACGGTAGGCCACTTAGATCATTTGCTGCTGTCCACCATTCCAATGGAAGCAAACATCTTCCGGGCCATTAAGGCATCTGTTCCATCTTTAGTTGCGGTTCGCATCCCTGCTCCTTTTATGGCCTTTGTGTCCATTAAGAAAAGGGCAGAAGGGCAAGGAATGAATGCGATTTTAGCAGCCTTGGGTGCAGAGATGTATTTAAAATATGTAGTGGTAGTGGATCATGACATTAACATTTTTGACAATCAACAGGTTTTATGGGCTATCTCTACCCGAACCCAGCCTAACCGAGATTTCCTTTCCATCCCGAATTCGAGAGGATCGGACCTTGATCCTTCAAGTTCCATCGATGGAGTTACTTCAAAGTTAGGAATTGATGCAACGGCTTCGCCATCTCTCGATCAATTTACCCCTCGGCATAGAATGCCAAAGGAGATCTTGGATCTACTGAACCCTGATGAATATCTAAAGTAGAAAATCTTTTCATACTAAAAGTTTGGCTTTACATTACTAAGGAGTCCATAATTGATTAGACATATTCTTCCGAAAATCTCCCCTAACCCCTCTTTTCCAAAGAGGGGAATTCCTCCCTTTCGTAAAGGGAGGGAGGAGGGATTTAGTCTTCAGTGTCTATACAATTAGCTTGAAAATAGCACCTAATATACCTCCTCTCCCCTCTGGGGGAGAGGATTGAGGTGAGGGGGCAAAGGCTTTGACTCACCCTCACCCCCACCCTCTCCCCTGCTTGCGCCGAGGCTTCAGCAGGCAGGCATCAAGGGAGAGGGTGAAACAATTTTCATGGTTCGAGGGTGCCCTCCGGGCATGGGGTATTATGGACTGATTAGTAATATGGAGCAATGCAGTTGAAAATGGTATAGTTTCCCTCTATTCCCAACAGTTTATGGTGGACCCGTTTTCGCGGAGAGAAGAAATGAAAAAAATAAACGATAAGGAGTGGAATAAATGACAGGGACTAAATATTCTATTCAGAAAGTAGAAGCTACAACCAGGGATGAATTAGCTTTAATCCAATTCCAGAAATTGGAGACCATGCTCAAAAAGGTCTATACCTCTAATCCCTTTTACCAGAATAAGTTTAACCATCTTGGGATAAATCCTTCAGAAATTAAATCGATTGATGATCTTCACAAGTTGCCCTTTACCATTAAAAGAGAGTTTGAAGAGGATCAGGAACAACATCCTCCTTTTGGAACGAATTTGACGGAGCCCTTAAAAAATTACACACAATACCATCAGACTTCTGGAACAACTGGCAAACCATTGAAATTCCTTGATACAAAAGAGAGCTGGGCATGGAGAGGAAGGGTGGCTTGTTACATTTTAAAAGCTGCAGGAGTAAAGAAAAGCGATCGAATTCTTTTCCCTTTTAATTTTGGACCCTACACCGCTTTTTGGACCATGTACGAAGGTGCTTCTCAGCTCGGAGCTTTAATCATCCCCACCGGGGGCTGGAATTCATTACAGAGATTAGAGTCTATTATCGAAAATAAAGCGACCGTCATCCTTACAACTCCCACTTATGCATTAGCCTTGTCAGAAACAGCGAATCAACATCATATTGACATTGCCAACTCAACTGTTAGAAGGATATTACTTTCTGGGGAACCCGGTGCCCTCGTTCCAGCCATTCGGGAAAAAATAGAAAATCTATGGAATGCAAAATGCTATGACTATATGGGCATGACGGAAGTTGGACAATGGGGATTTCAATGCTCAGGAGAAAGCGTTGGAGTTCATATTATTGAAAGTGAGTTTATTGCTGAGGTGATTGATCCTCGAACTGACAAACCTGTGAATGAGGGGGAAGAGGGGGAATTGGTTCTAACGAATTTAGGCAGGTCCTGTATGCCAGCTATTCGTTATCGAGCAGGTGACCTGGTTAAGGTAAAAAAGGGACATTGTCCATGTGGTCGAACGTTTCATTTCCTGGAAGGTGGAATTTTGGGTCGCAAGGATGAAATGGTGATCATTCGTGGCGTGAATGTTTTCCCGAGTGCTGTAAAAAAAATCATTGAATCCCATATCCCACCAGGAAATGAATACCAGATCGTAGTTTATAAAAGACAAAGTATTGATGAATTGGCCATTAAACTCGAATTGGGTGAAGAAAATCAGAAGGAGGTCACTCAAAGGAATATTCAAGATGAAATAAAAACCACGCTCAACCTTCGAGTAGAGGTCGAAGTCGTCCCCAAAGGGGTTCTTCCCAAATTCGATTTTAAGGCAAAGCGATTTATAGACAGAAGAAAGGAAGGGGAAAGTTAGACATTTATTAAAGATTGTAAAGGAGGAAGAGCCATCAAGGAAAAAGGAAATATGAATATTTGATGGTCTCGTAAAAAGTCCTGATTTGTCACCCTGAACTTGTTTCAGGGCCTCGTAACACATTGATTTTGTTAGATGCTGAACCAAGTTCAGCATGACATTTTCTTTCTTTTTTGACTTTTTACGAATTCATCAATATTGAAATTTTTGAATGAAAAAAATTGAGATACCGAAGACTTTCAGATTAAAGAGAGAGAAAGATGGCAAATAGAAAAGAGGTCATTCATACGGATCTGGTGATCATCGGTTATGGTTTAGCAGGAGCTACTGCGGCTATCGCTGCCCATGATGCAGGAGCTGAGGTGGTGGTTTTAGAGAAAGGAGATCATTTTGGCGGAAATTCGATTCTCGCAGGGGGAGGTGTTCTCATCGCTGAGGATCCTGAAGGAGCTTTTCAATACCTTCATGCCCTTTGTGGTGGGAAAACAGGAGATGAAGTCATTTGGGCTCAAGTAAGAAAGATGGCAAAAATAGAAAATTACCTTAGAGGACTCTGCAAAGTCAATGGAGCAATATTGACGAAGAGAAACAGACCCGGAATCTATCCTTTTCCAGGAAGGGATGCAATCAATAGCCTCATCATCGATGAGGTCCCTAACTTTCAAGGATATCCCTGGATCATGACCATCGGGGGAGGAGCCCTTTTGATGAAAGTCATGGAGGATAATGTAAATGCAAGGAAGATCCGCGTCATGACTTCTACCCGTGCTATAGAATTATTGACCGATAAAAATGGAGGTGTGACCGGACTCTTAGCACAAAGAGAAGGGAAGGAGGTGATGTTAAAAATTAGAAAGGCAGTTGTTTTAGCCTGTGGAGGCTTTGAGCATCATGAAAAGCTGAAGGATCAATATCTGGCAGCAAGGCCATACTATTCCATGGCACCTCTCACTCACACAGGAGATGGCATCATCATGTCCGTGAATTTAGGTGCCTCTCTCTGGCATATGACCCATGTCCATGGGAGCTATGGATTCAAGTATCCAGAGTTTCCAGTAGCTTTTCGGCATCACATCGATGGAGCTCGTGATCCCTATGGACACCGTCCCTCCTATATCAAGATGCGCTGGATCCTAATAGATCAAAAGGGCAAAAGGTTCATGAACGAATATCCTCCAGCTCCTCAAGATACACCCCACCGAGATCTGTCCTATTTCGATCCGGAACTCCCCGGTTTTCCTCGTATCCCTTGTTTTTTTATCTTTGATGAATTGGCAAGGAAGACACGACCCATTGGACGGCCTTTGGGTCTGAAAGAATTTGGTTATGAATGGAGTAAGGATAATAGCAAAGAGATTGAAAGAGGATGGATTATCAAGACCCAAAGCTTGGACGACTTGGCCAGAAAGATAAATGTGCCAGCGGATAATCTGAAAGATACAGTAAAAAAGTGGAACGAATGTGTGAAATTGGGTAAGGACATTGATTTCGGGCGTCCTTCTGAAACCATGTTTGCTCCTATTGAATCACCTCCTTATTATGCGATGGAGTCGTGGCCCATTCTTGTTAATACCCAGGGAGGTCCTGAACACAATGACAAGCAGCAGGTTCTTCATATTTCCGGGAGACCCATCCCTCGGTTATACGCTGTGGGCGAGTTAGGGTCACTGTTTGGGCATATTTATGAACTGGGTGGCAATCTTGGGGAGTGTGTCTCGAGTGGCCTCATTGCTGCCGAAAACGCTTGTGGAGAAAAATCTTTAATGAAACGGTAAGCAGCAGGATAACTGATACAAGGCAATCTCGGCAGGGGTTGCCAAACCTTTCATTTGATCCAAAGTAGGAGGATGTCAACTGCAACTTTATAAAAACAAGAAAGGAGGGGTAAGATCATGAAAAAGTTCTTAATCTCAATCATGGTTTTTGGATTTTTATTTGTTTGGAGTGGTAAGGATATTTCTGCTCAACAACTTCCATCCATCATCAATATCGGTACTCATCCGGTAGGTGCTTTTTTCCATATTATTGGCACGGCAGTTGGGGCAATCACGGAGAAGCACACTCCCATGAAGACCAAAGTGATGCCGGTGGGTATTACCGCATGGATGCCTATGATGGTCACTAAAGAAATGGACCTCGGGGTATTGAACTCTACAGATTCGAAGTGGGGTTATTTCGGCGTGGAAGCATATAAAGATCTGTCGAAAGGGAAAGGTTTCCAAATGCGCCTTATCCTTACCGGAATATGTAATGACATCAGTATCGGTGTGCCTGGCAACTCTTCGGTGAAAAAGCTCGCGGATTTGAAGGGCAAGACCATTGCCGCTGGTTTTGCGAAGACCCCCGCTGTTCAGATGCAAGCTACGGCTGCTTTGGCTAATGCGGGGCTGACCTGGGCTGATGTTAAGCTGCTGCCTGTGGCTTCACCAGGTGATTCGCTAAAGGCGGTCATGGAGGGTAGAGCGGATGGTGCCGGATCAGCGACGGTTGGGATGCCAGACCTGACAGACTTTAATGCCAAGACAGGTGGTATTCTTCTCTCCTTTGACCCTTCGCCTGAGGCTAAAGCGAGAGCATTGAAGGTATACCCGGATGGCATGCTCAACTTGGTCAAAGGTGGAATATGGCCAGGGGTGCCTCAGGATAGTTGGCTCCTGCGCTATGAAATTTATGTTGTAGCACGTAAAGATTTTCCTGAGGATGCGGCCTACCAGATCATTAAGGCGATGTGGGACTTTAACAAGGAACTCCCTCCTATTAATCTTAAGTTTGTGGAATGGACTCCGGAGACCTTTGCCTCCAATAACTTGACCACGCCTTATCACCCAGGGTCGATCAAATTCCTGAAAGAGAAAAAGCTGTGGAGCAGGGAGTTAGAGGCAAAACAGAAAGAATTGCTCGCACAGAAGGGAGAAAAGGAATAGAGAAAATGTCTGAGTGTGGGTGGACTCGATGGGGCCACCCACATTTCATCAAAACTTCCTTTGGAAGAATAGCCAAGGAGTATCTTTAGATGGGTATAGAATCTGATGCGCCATCCAGGTTCAGAAGACATAAAGGAACCATAGGGCTGATAGAAAGAATTTTACTTGCTCTTATTCCTATTACCGGAATCGTGGGGATCCTGAATATTTTTTTGTACTTTGGGATAGGCCTCTGGATTCAACAATATCTGGCTGTATTGCTCGCTTTAACATTAGCCTTGGCTCCGCTTCTCGTGCCCGCAACCTCAAAAGCTCCGAGAGATAAATTGACCTGGTATGATGCTTCTCTATCAATTGCCGGTTTCCTCATTAGTCTTTACCTCGCGATTTTCTATCAGAAGCTACAAATGACCGCAGGGCTCATAACCGTTGAGAGGGTGATATTAGGGGTCATTGCTATTCTGGTCGTTCTTGAGTGCTGCCGGCGGCTGCTGGGTTGGTCAATTGTGGTGATGATTGCATTATTTATTCTATATCCCCATTTTGCCAATTTTTTTCCCGGCCCCTTACGCGGTAGGGCCGTGCCTTGGGAGAGATTAGCTGTTTATCTTTATATCGATGAAGGTGCCTTGCTTGGCATTCCTTTAAGGGTTACCGGAACGATTGTTCTTTCCTTTATGTTTTTCGGTCAAGCCCTTTTTGCTGTCGGTGGAGAAAAGTTTTTTACCGATGCTGCCATCTCATTAATGGGAAGATTTAGAGGGGGTCCAGCTAAAGCAGCAGTCGTTGGGAGTGGTGTTTTCGGAATCATCAGTGGCAGTGTTGTGGCGAATATAGCCACTACTGGTGTCGTTACCATTCCGATGATGAAGAGATTGGGTTATCAGCCGCACGTCGCTGCAGCCGTAGAAGCGACAACGGGGTGCGGAGACCAACTTGCGCCTCCGGTGATGGGAACAGTCGCTTTCATTATGGCTACTTTTCTGGGCATGCCCTACTGGAAGGTGGCGCTTGCAGCGCTCATACCCAGCATCCTTTACTATCTCGGCATATTTATGCAAGTCCACTTTCATGCAACTCGAACAGGGCTCAGAGGTCTTCCCCCTGAAGAGCTACCTTCTTTTAAAAAAGTCATGCGTGAGAACTGGATATTTATCATTCCAGGACTCGTCATTATTTACACGATGTTCATATTACAGGTTGAACCGGATGTTTCAGGTCTATGGGCTGTTGCTTCTGTTTTTGTGATATCGATGCTTAAGAAAGCCTCCATTGTAAGTCTAAGGAAGCTATTCGCGATCTTGGAAAGCACAGGAGAGGGGCTATTGGAAATACTCGTCATTGGTGCTATGGCCGGGTTTGCCGTGGGGGCAGTGCTTCTCAGTGCGCTGGGTCATTCCCTTTCTTTGGCACTATTGCAACTTGCTGGGGGGAACCTCTTTACATTGCTTCTGGTAACAGCAATGGCAGCCATGGTGCTCGGTCTGGGAGTATCGACGACTCCTGTCTATATCATTGTGGTGATCTTATTAGCCCCCGCCCTTATTCAGGCAGGGATGATTCCTCTCAGTGCTCACCTGTTTGTACTCTACTTTGCGGTATTGGGTTTCCTTACTCCGCCGGAAATGATGGCAGTCTACACGGCTGCCTCAATCGCTCATTCAGATCCTATAAAAACCGCCTGGCAAGCAATGCGCTTTGGTATAGCTGCTTACCTTGTACCTTTTGTCTTTGCCTTCGATTCTTCTCTCCTACTTCAGGGTTCGCCAGTAGATATAGTGCCAAGTACTATTCTGGCTATATTAGGAATCATTATATTATCGGCGGGCGTTGAGGGTTGCCTATTTCGTCGTCTCAATTGGTTTAAAAGAATTCTGCTCATTGCCGGAGCGGCTGGGTTACTTTCTCCCCTCTGGGTGGCTCGGGGAGCGGGAATGGCTATTTCCCTGCCGTTATTCCTCAGCGAATGGAAAATGAGAAGAATCGTCAGTCCGGCAAAAATTTGAAAATGGATTATAAGAGGGTGGATAAGGGTGGCTAAACCTACCAGGTTCAATCAAGAGACGATAGAGGATTACCTGGCAAGAGGGTATTGGGACAGGGTATGCATCGCCGACATCCTGGAGCAAAATGCCCGGAATTACCCGGACAAGGAAGCGATAGTGGATTCCGAAAAGAGGTTAACCTGGTCCCAGTTAAACGGGCGGGTAGATAGGGTTGCTTTGGGATTATTAAAGTTGAGTATTAAGCGCGACCAAGCAATGGTGGCACAGATACCGAACTCCATCACTGCTGTGATCTACCTTCTCGCCTGCCAAAAAGCTGGGATCCTCTCCTGTTTCTCTCCCATGACCTTTCGGCATAAGGAAATGAGCCATATTTTAGATACCCTCAAAGCCGTAGGAGTGGTTACGCCTTGGAAGTACAGGAATTTTGACTATTTCAACATGGTGAAGGAAATCGCACGCTATTTGCCTCACCTACGTCATTTCTTTGTCATCGATAATGAAATGCCTCCAGGGGCCTCATCCTTTCAGGGGTTGCTGTGTTTCTCCCCGGGAGAACGAGAGGCTGAAGAATTTTTGAAAGAACATACTTTTGGTCCTTTTGAGGTCTCTGTGATTGTACAGAGTAGCGGGACAACCGGTATGCCCAAATGCATCGAGCATACCGGCGCCTCCTGTAAGATGGCGGGATGGGGAATTGTGCAGAGGGGAAAGTTAACAGAAGAGGATGTTTTCGGCATTATCGCTCCTCTTTCAGGAGGACCCGGCATTCAGAACTTCTGGGGAGGGCTGCAACTGGGAGCCAAAATTTGTTTCATCGAGCATTTTTCCCCTGACGAAGTCCTCCATTTAATTCAGAGAGAAAGGGTCACCTATCTTGCCGCAGTCCCTACACAAATGATTCGGATTTTAAGGGAATGCGATCTGAGCCAATATGATCTTCGTTCGCTGAAGATCGTGAGAACCGGAGCCTCCGCCTTTGGCGCATCGATCGCCCGGGAGACGGAAGAGAGGATGAATTGTAAAGTTTTAATTGCGGGTGGCTCCCAGGAAACCTACAGTTTTGCTCAAACCAGTGTCGATGATCCACCTGAAAAGCGCTTGTCAACGATTGGTAAACCTTTTCCCGGTAATGAAATAAAGATTGTTGGCGAAAACGAAGAGGAAGTTCCCGCGGGGGAGATTGGCCAATTATTCGTCAGAGGAGCAGCAACAAGTTCGGGCTACTTTGGAGATGTTGAGGCAACCCGGACGGCTTGGGGGGAGATTGGTAAAGAAGGATGGTATCGGACAGGGGACCTTGCTACATTGGACGAGTTGGGTTACCTCATTTTAGTCGGACGGAAAAAGGATATGATTCTCCGTGGGGGACAGAACATCTACACTAAGGAGATTGAAAGCTTGCTTCTCTCTCACCCTAAAATAAAGGATGCTCTTGTTGTAGGGATCCCTGATCAGATCAT
>Ga0315284_10007733_pt1 | contig 15347 bp, 13 predicted proteins | sample YL17G09_16_MG_FD_203696 | JGI IMG/M metagenome (GOLD analysis project Ga0315284, IMG submission 203696) | Sediment microbial communities from Yellowstone Lake, YNP, Wyoming, USA - YL17G09_16 | ecosystem: Environmental > Aquatic > Freshwater > Lake > Sediment | place: USA: Wyoming | collected... | reverse complement strand
TATTTCATGAAATTTTCATGAAATTTCCAAAGAAAAACAATTTATGCTGACCCTAGTTTATATTAAATGGTTATTTCGTGAAATTTAATATTATTACGATAGGAGTTTTCCAATCCCGGCGAGGATCAGTATGATAACAATAGCAGCGGCGATTCCGATCAGGATGGCATAGGTTTTGTGCGCCTCGATCCAGGCCTTGAGCTTGGAGCTGGTGGGCACAGGCACGGCTGGCGAGGTGCAGTTGGAGGCGACAGCCACTGGAATGAGGCTGGACGCAGTGGCCGCCGAGTTGTAGGTGAAGCTGAGCGCCTGCCCTGGCGGGATTGGAGTCGGCGTTGAGACTGGATTGTTGCCAATGCCCATCACAAAATAGATAGGGATCGTCGTGGTGTTCTGCACACAATACTGCTGCCCATTGACAGCCTGCAGCCCAGTTGTGTTGCTCGCCGAGGTGAAGATATAACCGTCGGCAGTAGCCCAGTACGCAGGCACCGAGGCGCTATCCTGACCAACCGCCAGTGCGCTATTTCCAGACAATCCGACAGAGGTCTGTGATGCGCTGTACGTAACGCCTCCTGCCTGCAGCTGTGCAGAGCTGGAGCCTTGGACTCCAGCCTGCAGAATCTGGATAACCTGGACGGACATTGTTATTTAGTCGAAACATTATTTTTGGACAAAACAAAGCGCCTCAGTCGCGCAGCCATCCGTGGCGGAGCAGCTTGGCAGTAGTGTCGCGGTGATCGGGCTCTCGGCAGAGCAGGCGGCTGAGCACGTCGGCAAGGCCGCGGCTCATGTTCCGCGGGTAGACGATCGGCTGGTTGCGGATGCGCTCAAAGATTTCCTGGCGCGAGATGCCGTGCCCATAGAAGGGCACGCGCCCCACAAAGCAGGCAAACAGCAGCACGCCAAAGCTCCACATGTCCGCCGGGTAGCCGTAGGGCTGATCGTTGACCATCTCGGGCGAGAAGTAGTATGGCGTGCCGCAGTGCACCTCTACTGTGTCGCCTGGCCGTAGCCGTATGGAGAGGCCGAAATCGGCCAGCTTGACTGTGCGCGCCTCGGCGTCGCAGAGCAGCACGTTGGCCGGCTTGATGTCGCGGTGCAGCACGTGCTGGCTGTGCACGTAGGCCAGCGCCGAGAGCAGCTGGCGGCAGACGGGCCGCAGCTCCGCCTCGCTGAGCGGCGCCGCTTTGATGCGCTGCGATAGGTTGCCCGCCGGGCAGTACTCCATGAAGATGAGCACCAGATCATGGTGCATGGCGTAGCGGTAGAATTCGACTATGTTGGCGTGCCGGAGCTTGGAGTGGATCGAGAGCTCGCGCTTGATGCACTCCTGTTTGCTCGCCTTGATCCCGCTGCGGTCTATCAGCTTGAGCGCCAGCTGGTTGTTGTCCTGCGGGCTGGTCGCTGAGCGCAATAACCAGCAGCTCGAGAAGCCGCCACAGCCGATGCTGCGCTCAATCGCCAGCGATCCGTCGCCGTGCTCGGCCAGCCAGCGATCCGCGAGGCGCTGGTGCCGCTCCCGGATTCCGGGGCTGTCCGCCGGCGTCTCTGTTCTCGCAGAGGACATGTGGACTTTATTGTCAGCACAATAAAAATTGGCAATGCCACAGCGCCTACACGTAGTTGAGCACACTGCCGTCAGAGCGGTGCACTGGCTGTTCGAGGCGCAGCGGCGGCAACCGGTAGACTCGCAGCGCGCTCTTTTTGACAAACTGCTGGACCCCGCGCTCCATGTGATCGCCCACACCGAGCATCAGCGGCACCAGCAGCGCTGGGCGCACCGCCAGCAGCTCTGTGTTCTGGCCCCAACAATCGGTGCGGTGCTGCAGCAGCACATCGGCATCGGCCGGCACGTAGCGCAACGCATCCTCCAATCCCGGCACCCAATATTTCCCAGTGACTTTGCAGATCAAATCGTAGCCGGCAAACTCGGATGAAAATTGCTTGGCCGCGCGAAGAATGCTCTCCCGCTCTGCCACTGATGCGTTGCCACTTGAGGCTTGCTGCTTGAATTCGCATAGTTGATAGCGGGTGGATTTGTCGGCAAACAGACCGATCCCCGCCGAGTCGACAACAAAGAGTGGCAGAGCAGTGCGATTCGCCCATTGTGCTAGCGTTGCGCCGTACGCTGCAGAGCGCGGACGCTCCCCATAGATTGTGAGTAGCAAGCAGATACGTAGTGGATTAACATTTCTTACTACTGGAAGCTGCTGATTCTGCTGGAGTAATCGTTTGAACTGCAGGAGGCATGTGTCCTTGTTGCCAAACCGGTGAGCAATCAGGCAGTCGGCGAGGCCATTATTCTTCTTGGAATCGCAGTTGCTAATGAGCGGTGGCCTGACGTGGCAGAGGTGCGGCTTGAACTCGCCATTGAGCAGCTGGTTCATCACGCCTTGCTCGTAGCAGGCGCCGGCCCAGGCGCCCTTGAGCACGGGCTTGTCGTCGACTAAGCAGGCAGCATGGTTGGTGATGTGCTCCAAGCACTCGGCAATGAAGCGGCGGCCAGTCTCGCTATTGCGTATAAGAAACACGCCAGCATTGTAGGTGTGCATCGGCATGTGCGGCCAGTCCCGGCCAATGTAGATGCTGGCCTCGGGATCCTGCGCAATGATCGCTGAGAGCGGCACACGCGGGCGCGGAATGATGGTGTCGCTGTCTAGCCACAGTACATAGTCTGCGGTTCCCTCCTCAAGCACTTGGTTCACCCAGTGCACTTTCTTCCAGTAAATGGGCAGCGGACTCTCAAAGCTGTCTCGAAAGCGGTACTCGTAGCCGTGATAGTCTGCGTACTCTTGAACAGAGCGGTTGTGCAGCGCGAGCAGCTCAGTTAGCGGACGATCCTCCAGCGTCACAATGGTGACTTTCGGTTGGTTCGATCCCAGCTGGTCTAAATGGCGCTCCTCCAGACTTGGTTGGCTGTGCGGGCCCCGCCGTCGCGTTGCCATGATCACCAACGCGAGCGCGAGAATACAGGCGCCCACTACGCAGAGCGTCCAGCCGCGCTGATTCATTATTCTCTCTCCATAGTCACGGATATTTATTTTGGTGTTTGCTTACGCCGCTGGCTGAGCAGAACAATGAGCACGACAATGCCGAGCAGAGACGCGACCGCTGCGGCAGCACCAGCCACATTGAGCTTGGCGTAGCCAGTCAAGCTGCGCCCAACAAATGCCGCTTTGCCCAGCGACGAATTCAGCAACGATTTGGGGGTGTTATCTGTGGTATATTTCATTACAAATATCGTTCTTCTGAAATAGTCGCGGCCAGTGTCCTGCTTGTGCTGACTGATCTGGGCTGGCGTCAGGAGAGATTTGACGTTGATGGGATTGGCGCGGTGAAAGACGCGCTCCGGATCGTGCACTGAGATGCTGTTGGCGCTCAGGTAGAGCGAGCACTTTGTCAGTGGCTGGTCGACGGGGAAGAATGAGAGGATGGGGACCGCGGTGTCGCGCTTCGCAGCGGGCTGCCCGCTGAGGTAGGCGTCGAGCTCGTTCTCCAGCGTCAGCACCACCACAACGACGCGGCCCTGCACTTGGTCCGTCCGGTCATAGTGCCAGCCGAGCTTGGTGCGCGAGGGGTTGTCTGGGTAGAAGCGGTAGTAGTTGAGCTTGCAGTTGATCTCAAAGCGCGGGTCCTCGGCCAGCGGCATGTGCTGCAGAACAGCACCCACGATCTGGGCGATTTGCTGTGTGAACGCGGCGCTGTGGTAAAGATCGGGCAGGCGCCAGCGCTGGTCCGGCCAGGGCGCCGTGGTTTTCGTAAACACGAACGGCTTGACGTGGAGGTAGTTGGAGTGGCCAACATTGAGCGACTCGGCGTGCGATTCTAGGTGCCGGGCCTCCTGGAGCAGCTCGTCGAGGCGCTCGCTGTCCAGCACGTTGCGCTGGCACGTGATGCAGGCGCGCCGAAACTCTTGGCGGCTCATCGCCACTCGTGCAAACGCAGATCGACTGCTTACTGAGTGTGCATATAATTTTGTTGCAAAGCGTAGAGGATCAGGAAGATATGTGCCGAATCAGCGCGGCTGCCATCACACTGGCTGCGGTCCTTGGAGTTCTGCTGCTTATTGTCTGGCGGCGACGCAAAGGCCAACGCTTGCGCGATCCGCAAAAGTGGCTGCAAGAGCTTCACAAACACCTTTCCTTGAATCACGGAGAGATTACGGATGAGTATCCAGAGCAGGTTATGATTGCGAGCCATTTGAAAGCCAGCGACACTGTACTGGAGATCGGTGGCAACATTGGACGAGCATCGTGCGTGATTGCGCAGATTCTGGACGATGATCGGCGCCTGGTCTCTCTTGAGTCGAATCCCCTGCATGCCCAGCAGCTGGCGGAGAATCGAGATCTCAATGGATTTCATTTTCAGATTGAGCCCGCCGCCCTATCACGTCGTTCGCTCATCCAGACAGGCTGGGACACACTGGCAAGCGACGTTGTCTTGCCTGGATATTTCAAGGTGAAGACAATTGATTGGGCTACATTGAGACAGAAATATAATTTGATCTTTGATGTGCTCGTCGCAGATTGCGAGGGTGCACTGTACTACATTCTGCAGGACGAGCCAACGCTACTTGCTGGCTTTAAGCGCGTGATCATGGAAAATGACTACCACGAGATATCCCACAAGCAGGCTGTTGACAACAATTTGAAGCGCAATGGATTTCGACGCATTTATGTTCAGCCAGGTGGTTGGGGTCCATGTGCCGATTATTTCTTTGAGGTATGGCAGAATTCAGTCAACGACAGTCGATGAGGGATTCCTTCAACTTTGAGACAAACATCAGTTTCGATATAAAATACTCTGCAAGATGTTCAGTAAAGATACTCTATGGACATCCGGGTGTTTTATCACATCTGCGCTATGGGTCCGTGGAAAGAGATTGTCGAGGACCAGATGGAGCAGCTTGTTGAGAGCGGCCTCTGCGCTGCGGCGCACAGCATCCGTTGCTACGTGCTTGGCAGCCCAGCGTCGGTAGCAGCCTGCCAAGCGCTACTGAGTTCATTTGGCGAAAAGGTCATTATTCAGGCAACGAATTCCGTTGACAAGCTGGATGAGTATTTCACTGTCTCGGACATTGCCAATCACATTGCGCCTGAATCCAAGGTGCTGTACCTGCACAGCAAAGGCGTCACGCGCTTTGGCACCGACACCTATCGCTTGGGTGACAAGGAGATTGCCGTGCCGAACCTCTACAGCAATGTCACTGATTGGAGGCACATGATGGAGTTTTTCTTAATTTATCAATGGAAGGTGTGCGTGCGCGAGCTGGACACGCACGACGCTGTCGGCGTCAACTATGTGCGCTGGCCGTCCAAGACATGGGGACATTTCAGCGGCAACTTTTGGTGGTGCACCGGCAAGTACTTTCTGACGCTCGCCGAGCGCGTGTGGAGCGCTGAGGCGCACGTTGGCCGGAACGATCCCAATGTAAAGGAGCTGTTCAACTCGGGTCTCGCTGGGCACGGGCACTACCTGCACTCCTACCCCAAAACAAAGTATGTTGATAAAGTGTTGATTTAATTATGGGACATCTTGTTTATTCTGCCTGCTTCCATCCAGCATGGGCAAGGCGGGCAGGGCCCAGAATCTCGAGCAGGTGCGCAGCGAGATAGTCGCGATCCAGGTACAGCGGGTCATCGCTGCCGTCGCCAAGGATCACCTTGGAGTCCTCCTCGCTCTGGAACTTGAGCTCAGCAATGCCCTTGACATCCTCATCGAAAAACGCTGTCCAGCCAGCAAGGCCAGAGTTGTAGGTCAGCTTGTCACCGTCTTTCTGGCCACCAGGACACAGCTGATTTCCGCACAGGTCAGAGGTTTGAACTTGAATAAATGGTAGGGTGCTAATGGAACCAGCCAGACCACCTTTCTGCACAGTGCTGCCGGGGAAATAAACTACAGCTCCGTACGATGCGTCAGCGCAGCTGACACTACCAGGACTGCCGAGGCCCGGAGGCTGAGTGCTGTTGCAAAAACTGCTTCCAAGTGGTGTTCCAGGCGGGCAGGGTAGCCGCGGGTCGCCGGGTGCGTCCGACGGGCAGCCAAAGCCGCACTTCCCTCGAACCTGTCGCGGGGTTGTGACATTGTGCTTGGCGTTTGCTACGGTCCGGGTCTGATTCGCAATGCACGGCACAGCGTGCTGGCCATTCTCGCTGTAACGGACCTGGTAGTTGAACCAAGGCCCCTTGCTTGTCGGCGCGTAGCTGTCGCAGATGCAACGCCCATTGCTGGTGATCGTAGAGTTGTTGACGCCGGCCCGCGGTGGATTCCTGCTGCTTCCCATTTTGTCTCTCACTCTTTACATCTCACCAACAGAATTTTTATTGGAAAAAAGTGCTCATGTTCGGCCGCGAGCCAGACGCTTCTTGGCGCAGTCAACGCAGCCCTTTTTTCCGGCGCCAACTCCGGGATTGGCAATCTGGCGGCCAAACGGCGCCTTGGGACGCGTCGTGCTGGACGCAGCGCTGTCTGCAGAGCGCGAGCGGAGCCGGTTGAACTGCTGCTGGCGCGTCTCGATCTCGGCCTTGAGTGCGTTCTGCTCGCGGATCTGCGAGACCATCGGCGAGACCTTGTACTTGGGCTCAAGCTCCAGGTACTTGGCGCGGACTTGCTGGTAGCTAGGCTGATTGGTCTTGCCCAAGCGCTTGTTGACAGCCGAGTGGAAATCATATACCCATTTCGTGAACGCTTGCCGGCCCGTAAGATGCGGCTCGACGGGATTCTCCGTCAAGTACTCAGAGAAGTGCACCGAGCATTCATCGCACGGAAGCAACCAGATGAGGGACAAGAGAAAATTCTTTGCGGCCTTGATTTCGTCTTCCGATGGGGCGTCGGGGAAGTACCACGCAACGTATTCAATGGTTCTCCAGAAATGCGGCCCCCATTGCTCGGGCTCTGCCATCTCTTGGCCTACTGATTGTAAACGAAGATATTTTTAATGCAAACTGAAATCTATTTCCTTTGGGTCAGTCGAAGGGCCGGAACTGTGATTTTTATTTCTTGATTTCTGGCAGACTCGATGAGCCAAGCAAAAGAAAATTCTAGTCGGGATCGATCTCCGAAACGCGCGGATTTGCGCGTATGTCGGTGTGTGCCGCCGCGGCGATCTAGTTTTGGATACCCGAACACCAAAGTGCCTGTTTGCTGCAGCAAATGCAAAACGGGCGACATGATATTGCTGACTATCGACGGTCGCCGATGTCGTTGTTCTCCTTCAAAAAATGCAAGTTTCGGACATCCGTCTGATCGCTTGCCTATTTGTTGTAAGGATTGTCGCGAGGAGGGCATGATCAACGTAAAGGCGAAATTGTGTCAATGTCTCCCTTTGAACGCCAAGAAACTTCCAAGCTTTGGTTTCCCAAGCGACAAAATTGCTATCTGTTGTAAGGATTGCAAGACAGACGACATGGTTAATGTTGTCAGTCCGACCTGCAGATGTTTGCCACCAAAGAAACCAAAACAACCAGGTTTTGGATATGCTGGTTGTGCTGCTGTATGCTGTGCTGAGTGCAAAGAACCCGACATGATCAATCTTAAGGACAAACAATGCCGTTGCTTGCCTCCGGACAGACCAAAACGCCCAAATTTTGGATATGATAGTGACGGCATCGCTTTGTGTTGTGCCAAATGCAAGGAAGCTGGGATGGTGGACGTCAGAAGCCCCAAATGTCTCTGCAGGCCACCCAAAATCCCCAAACGTCCAAGTTTCGGATATGAACAAGACGGCAAAGCTGTGTGTTGCTACGATTGCAAACAGGACAACATGATTAATCTCAAGGCTACAAAATGCCAATGTACACCTCCAAAACAGCCAATTTTTGGATATGCCAATGACGGTGTCGCCGTATGTTGTCGAACGTGCAAAACAGACGACATGATCGACGTCAAAAGCAAAAAGTGCAGGTGCTTGGCTCCAAAAACACCCAAAACGCCAACGTTTGGCGACCCTATCTCAAAAATCGCCGAATGTTGTCGCGAGTGCAAAGAGCCTCATATGGTTGATGTTGTCAATCGCCGTTGCCAATGTCTACCTCCAAAACAACCAAAAACTACAACTTTCGGATATGCCGAAGACGGCATTCCACTCTGCTGTGGAGAGTGCAAACAGCCAGGTATGGTTAACGTGAGAAGCCCTCAGTGTCAATGTTTGCCACCTAAAAAGCCAAAACAGCCACACTGGGGTTACTTGGCAGAGGGTCCAACATGTTGCCCTGAGTGCAAAAAAGGTGACATGATCAACTTGCGCACAAAATGCAAAAAATGCTACGAACGCATTGCGATGAAAGATGGATTTTGCACGGCATGTCATCCTGATTATGTCGAGACTGGAAGTGGCGTCTCTAAAAGTGGCTGTGCTTGGATTGACCGTTTGCAAAAGGAACTTCGAAAATCCATCCAGCACAGTCACTACAGCCGCAGCGGCAACCTAGTTCGCAACGAGTACCGAGTGCCGTGCCTGCATCGACAACCCGTTGATGGCTATTTGGGTCCAAAGACGGTATTTGAATTTCTTGGAGATGTTTGGCACGGTCACCCACGTTTTTGGCCGAAAGTTGTCAACTATCGAGGCCTGTCGTACCGTGACTTGTTTGACAAAACGTTGCAGAAATTCCAGATATTGAAGGACAATGGATTCAAGGTGATTTACATGTGGGAATCTGAATGGAAGCGCTTTTTGTCTGGCAAAGGTGGCGACAAGCTCCTTGATCGATGCCATGTTTTCGCTGGAACTTTGGAGTCACATGTTACTGAATAAAGTCTCAAGCGTAGCTTGCGCAGATCGACCAAGTGACGCGCATCGAGACTGACACACAGAGCATGATCTCTGCTTTATGTCTCACAGAGCAGCACCTCAAAACCTTTTACTCGGCCAAGCCGCCGAGCGCGCTACACATTGTCGAGGAGCTGGAGCCCTTTTACCGGCTCGCTGCCGAGCTGCTCGGCAAGCCGCTGCCCTGTATCGAGCGGGTGACGATGAGTCATAGTCCCTCCTTTCCAGTGTACGAGCAGAACGTGCTCGTCCCGCTGAGCGGCGGCCTCGCATCTGCTGCGGCTCTTTGGTGGTGCTTGAGGCAAGGATACCGTCCGTTTGTTTTCTTTGCCGATGGCCTGTCGCCACGCGCCAACGCAGCCGAGCGGCGCGCCGTGCGTGCAATAACGCTTGGCGCCCGCGACCAGTGCGGTTTGCCGCTCTGCTCTGACTCTGCGGATCCACAGCTGACCATTATGCCGTGGCCCTATGAGGAGCACGACGAGGCACTGACAGCGGCACAGCTCTATTTCGCTGCCCAAGAGGTGGCCAAAGCGCGCGGCTGCTGCCGCATTGTATGGGGCGCGCTGGGCGACCGGCAGCGCTTGTTGCGCTCGCTGGCGCCATTTTTTCAGTACTATGGCGGTGAGCGCGGCACCCTGCTGGTCCAATCTGTGTTTCCATTCAGCTCTCCCGAAGCGGTCATGGTCGCGCTCAAGGAGTGCGAGGCGCTTACCGAGCGCGTGCGCGAGATCTGCGGGCCAGGCGAGCGGCCCTGTGGTGCAGTGCTGCCACGCGGTGTCACCGCGCTCTGCCACAGCTGCGTTGGAAACGAGCGACCGTCCTGGGCCAGCAACGCCCAACAGCGCTGCCAGGGCTGCACTGGATGTCTGCGCTGGCGCGAGGTGGCTGCGCCAGACTGGCGCTGGGACAATGGCTCGCGCGTGCCGGGCCAGCTGCTGGCCGATTACCAGCCGCAGCTGGTACCGGACCCGCGGCCGACGCACCCCAACTTTGCCTCAAATGCCAAGCGGGCGGCGCTGGAGCCGCGTATCGCGGCTAAGCGCCAGAAGGAACTTGAGGACCACGAGCAGCAGCGCGTCAATGACGCCGGCAAAAAGCGAGCCAAGCCCAAGGCCAAGGCCAAAGCAGCGGCGAGACCCAAGGCTGCTGCTGCGAGAAAGCCCAAAGCCAAAGCCCTCGAGTTAGAGGATGACGAAGAAGACGACGAAAGCAGCGGGCCGTTGCCGTCGCTCAAAGCCTACGACATTGAGGAGATGGAGCTGCTTCCGGCCGAGGACACTGCTGGCGACAATCGCGCTGAGGAGGACAGGGAGGAGGACGACGAGGCGGAGGAGTTTGAGGCCGATATTGACAATGGGGACGAGGAGGACGAGGAGGAAGACAATGAGGAGGAGCAAGGCGATGATGCTGCCGATGACGAATAGAGTAAAATTATGTGTGGCTTAGATCAGAGCTTGATTGCCGACTGGAACATGAGTAGTCCACCGCGGCGGTCGGAGCGCATTCGTGCCAAATCAACATCACCCGTGGCCAAGCCAGCCAAGGGCAAGGGCAAGAAGGGCAGATCCAGGACACCACCAGCAGCGTCCAAGCCAGCCGGCAGAAAAGGTCGATCCAAGACGCCGCCGAAAGCAGCTGTTTCTGAGCTTCCCGAGCCTGGATCAGTACCGCTTGTTGATATACCAGCTCCCGACCTGAGCGGTCTCGAGAGCCGAGCTGAAGACATTTTCGCTCAGGCTCGGGGAATCGAGACAGCAACAGATCTACCCGAAGAGCTCCCCGATCTTCCGGAGGATTTGCTGGCGGAACTGAGCGAGCACGCTGACGAGCTGGCTGCCGAAGTGGGCGATCTCGTGCCTGGAGCTTCTCCAGATGAGGTGGCTGATATCATTGCGGTCGCACAGGAAATGAGCGCGGACCTTGAGAAACTTGCTGAAGTCTCTATTGAGGAGTCATCTGCTGAAAAGCCAGCAAGCAAAAAGAGCAAATCCAAGTCAAAGAGCAAATCCAAGTCAAAGGAAAAATCCAAATCCAAGGAAAAATCACCTAGCCAAAAGTCCAAGTCCAAATCCAAGGAAAAATCACCTAGCCGCAAATCAGCCAGCGCATCGCGGAGCGCAAGTCCCGCCCCGCTCCCCGTGCACCGCGATGTGCAGGAAGCGAGCATCGGCAGCGCGCAGTTTATGCAAGAGCTGAGCCAGCACATTGAGAAGAGCACCAACATCAACAGCGCAGAGGAGTGCCTGGCGGAGATCAACGCGTTCCGCCGTAAGCAGATCGAGAAGCTGCTGGACAAAACTACCGTCACCCGCGCTAAGAAGCAGTTCAAGCGGGACATCCAAACGCAGTCGATTCAGCCAGACGGCTCGTTTGGGCAGATCCTCAATGACATTGTCGAGCGCTACAAGGAGGGCTCTGCGGCGGCGAGCCGGCTTGCAGACGGCTACCTGCAGTGGATCAGCCTGCAGATGGAGCTCAACATCCCCAGCAGCCAGCGCTCCGAGGCGACGGATCTCATCAACGCAGAGCTCACTCGCTTGCTCGGAGATGACCGCGAGTGGGCTTCTTACAGCGACGCTGATCAGCTCTTCACTTTTGACCGCGACGCCATCATCTCAGCCAGCGCTCAAGCCCTGCAAATCGAGAGTCAAGAAAAGACTGAGAAGAGGAAAAAGCGAATTGCAAGAGAAAAGGAACGAGAAGAAGAGCGGAGCAGAGAGGTTGCTGCCACTGTGGAGAAAGAACTCAAAATGAAAAAGTCAAAAAAGACTGCTGGTGAGGGAGAGGAAGAAGAGGTTGAGGAAGAAAAAGAAGAAGCTGGAGGTGTCAAGCTGATCAAGAGGAAAAAGCTTCAAGAGCAGCTGTTGAACACGCTCTACCACAGCGCCGAGTTTGTTGCTGCAGCCAATGATCTCGTCTCCCAGTTGGACGCTGTCTCAAAGCTGAACACTGCCGATGAGTGCAAGGACTTTGTCAACAAAGGCCTGGCTAACTATTTCAAAAACATCGAAGATGCCTACAGCCGGATGAAGAACAAAAAGAGCGATGCGTTCTTCACCGAGTACCGCAACCACGATATGTTTGCTGTGCCGTGGCCAGAGCGACCGGTTCTGTACCTCGGCGAGGGTCAGAAGAAGAAGCTGCTCAGCAACAAATCTAGTGGCACAGCCAGCACCAAGGCGGCGGGCCTGTTCCTGCTCAACTGGATCGAGAACATCTGGCACGCGTTTGTCGATGGGCTGCCGGATCCCATGTCGGCTCTCTTTGGCACTGCAGAGCGCCTTGGCGATCAGGTGACCGTGGGCAGCGGCACCGCGACTCTAGAGTCGGACAAGGTCAAGCTCAGGGCCAGCAGCGGCTCTGTCAAGGTTACAGCGCTGAAACAGGACGCGCTCAGCCCAGCCGAGCAGAGCGAGCTGACCATTGCGATTGCATACCTGCTTGCTTGGCTGGCCGACTCTGAGGACAAGGAGATCCGCATTCAGGTGCCCAAGTCGCTGGCACTCAAGAACACGCTGGTGCGCAGCAGCCTGACCGCGGTGCGCGACTGGCTGCAACGAAATGTGTGCACCAGGGTCAGCAACAATCAAAGCTGCCAGACGCTGTTCAGCGCGCTCGGCGAGGTCAGCGGAGAGCCCGAGGACGCCCTGCAGCGCCTGCTACAGGCAAAGCTCAACGCGCTCGGCTTGCGCATTGTGCAGGCTGGCCAGGAGGACCGGGAGCACCTTAACTTTGACGAGCTCTGCGTGCAGTGCCGCGACGAGAACGAGTGCACCGAGGGTCACGCGCTGAGCGACCAGATCCGCGCCGGCCTCGGTGAGGACTTTGTCACGCAGGAGAATATCCAAGAGTACGCCAAGGCGCTGCAGCCCAATCACTCGCTGATCACCCGCGCCAAGCCCGGCAAGGGCGGCATCCCGGCATACGAGGAGATTGACCTGCGGCGCAATGCGGTTCTTCTCGTCGCCATCGATGCCCAGTGGCGCCTGGCTAAACAGGCCAAGCTCAGCGGCGAGATTGGCGGCCAGCCCTTTAGCATCAACGTGTCGCCGGGCACGTGGCCCAGCGCCGAGGCGCTTGCCAGCGCGCTGACGCTGGAGGATGGCCGGCTCGTGTTTGTGGCCAGGGAGGACCGGCACTTTGCAGAGTTTTCGATTCGCGCAGAGAGCAATGAGCCCTTTCTTCTGGACAACAAGAGCTCACCCGAGCTGCTGGCCATGCTCGGCGTGAAGCCCATGGACAAGGCTGTGCAGTCCAAAAAGTCGAATCGAACACTGCTGGCAACCGCCCGCTCGCGCGGCTTCCTTCTCGCTGTGGCCAGCAAGTTGACATTTCCAGAGAGTCAAGCAACACGCCTTGTCGGCTCCAAGGGCGTCGACTCGGACACACTCTCGCGCTCCATTGAGCTGGACGCTGTCTGCGCGCGCAATGACTTGGGCAAGTTCGACGCAGAGCTCAAGAGTCTGCTGCTACTCTACTTTCTGGCCTACCACGAGTATGTCAACCAGCTCACCGCGGCGCCGGCTCAGAGTCGGCTGCTTCTGGACCTGCCAAAGCGGCCGGTGCTGCACGAGTTTCCCGCCTCCAAGTCTGGCTCCAGTGGGCCCGTAGTTGTTGCTGTCAACTCAGAGGCCGAATGGGCTTTCTGGGCCAAGCGTTGGGCATTCAAGACTGCCTTTCCGAAGGAGTTGCGCCTCAAGCCCTCTGGGAAAAAGGCGACCCCAGTCTACGCGCTGGACAAGAAGAACAAGGAGTTTGACAGCCTCAAGGATCGACTCAGGCTCGAGGCGGACGCCGCGGCCGAGCAGCTCAAGAAGCACGGACCGCAGAGCGACAACGCCCAGCTGCTCACCGGCCTCATGGTGCGCGGAATGCCCTCCAAGGCAGAACTGCTCGCCATTGCCAAAATCATTCTCAAATAAACCCTATGCCACGCATCAAATCAGAACCCCGGCACATCACCGCTGCTAGGCCTTATCCGCGGCGCTACGGGTCCAAAAGATTTCCACTCGATGATTACTCACAGTTTCCTGCAACTCTTCTGCGAAAGCTGCCAGTGTATCACTTGGTGAAAGAACTGGTGAAGCAGGAAAAACCAGATTTCCACATTCAAGCCAGCGCTTTAGCCCTACTCTATGGAGCTAGTGATGCTTGCCTGATTTCTTTGTTTCAAGATGCCCACCTTTGTGCCCTGCACGCCCAGCGTCGCCTTGTTCAGCCAAAAGATCTCCTGCTGGCACAGCGCGCAAGAGCGACAACACCTCATTAAATGAAAAATTTTATTGTTGAGAAAAAGGCTTTTTGAAATAGTCTGAAATGCTGGGTTGTCGGAAGGAGATTTTGCGCTGCGCGACGGCGCGGTCAATTTGCTCTGCGTCCTCGGGACTGAGGCTCTTGGCCACCTCGTAGCGGCGAAAGAGCTGCTCGAGCCGCGCCAGGTCGCGGTTGCTCTCGAGCACCTGCACTGCGCAGGGCATTGACATGAACACGTGCCGGGCCACGTCGGGCGTCCAGCCCTCGGCCGGCACGCGGTACTTGGGCAGGCTGCTGACCACCATCTCGATGGAGCGGTGCTCCTTGATCGCCTTGTACGCGCCGAGGCTGGCCAGGCCCTCGAGCTTCGCGGAGAAGTCGCAGCCGCACAGGATGCACATGTCGATAAACTCGAGCCGCGAGAAGCCCATGCCCTCGCGGATCAGCGCCGCGTCGACGAGGCGCATCGCGCCCGGCTGCGTGATGTTCTGCACCACGCGCACATCGCCAAAGCAGAACACATCGGTGTCGTTGCTCACCACGTAGTCCGCGGCGCCGCGGAGGCACAGCTGCACGCAGCCGGCCTCACCCTCGTGCTGTGAGATCGCTACGCCAAAGCCAAAAGCCTGAAAGAGCACGGTCATCGCCTCGACGTCCTCGGGCGTGATCGCAATCAGCTGCTTCTCCACGGAAGTCACGCTGCGCTCCTGCAGTTCAATCTCGGCGACGAGTTGCTCCAGCTCCTGCTGTTTCTCGGGCGTCAGCTCGGGCACTGGCAGCGGCTCTGCGCTGCCGGGAACCGCTGCCACTGGGGGTGCAAATTTCTCGTGTGCCCGCTTGAGTTGCGTCAGCTGCTCGCTGCGCTCTGCCAGTCGGTTGGTGGCGCTGATCTTGCGCTTGGTCCGCTCAGCGCGTGCGGCGTGCTTCTCCGGCATTGGCTGGCCGCTGTCCATCACCGCGATCGCGTCGATGTTGGCGCGCCGCAGCTTGACGCAGAACTCGTACATGTTGCCCAGGTAGCCCGACGGTGAGCCGCCCACCACCTTGTACGCAAACAGAAGGCCATAAGCATCGAGGGCGAATGTTTTTCCACTGAAATCGGACAGTGCACAGCTCCGAACTGCCGCTGGCGCATACTTGGCAATCAGCTTGTTCAGGTCCTTGACACCCATTGCCGGTGGTTCAGCACTGCTCCTGCGCTTCTTTTGCTACTGCGCCCATTCAACCCTAAATTACTATTCAATTTTTGGGTTTATCTGAAATATATCGAAAAATACTTGGAATTTCAGCCCGAATAACAATGGAGCAGCATTTTTTA
>Ga0315284_10007732_pt1 | contig 15348 bp, 13 predicted proteins | sample YL17G09_16_MG_FD_203696 | JGI IMG/M metagenome (GOLD analysis project Ga0315284, IMG submission 203696) | Sediment microbial communities from Yellowstone Lake, YNP, Wyoming, USA - YL17G09_16 | ecosystem: Environmental > Aquatic > Freshwater > Lake > Sediment | place: USA: Wyoming | collected... | reverse complement strand
ATAAAAAATATAAGCTCCATAGTTACCTTTTCGAATGCTCATGTCATCATTAACTATTCGAACTATATCCGTTACATCTCCAATAGTGGTCGCGGCAACATTGGTGGAATCATTTGAATCATTTTCAATGTGACGAATGATTTCTTCGAGAGAAATGTCAAATATATTTTTACCGCATTTAAAAGACTTTCTATTTTCTCCATTTTTACCCCATATAACATATATTCCAAATCGTCCATTCTTTAAAGTAACATTGAAGCCACCATAGGTTCCGACAACTCGTTCTAAAGAAGAGTCTTCAACAAGAATGTCAGAGAGATTTGCATATTTTCCTATTTTTAAATCGTCAAAAATAATTCCCGGTTTTACCTTTTTAAATACTATATTTTCATTTTCTCCAGAATTTATTCCCGCATTCAAATACTTATCAAATAAACCATCTTCTTCTTCGCTCTTATAAAATGGTTTCTCGGAATACATTACAACTGGACCATGTTTACCGATTATAAAAATATGATGGTCATCTATTCTATACTGCGTTTCATTCTTTTTTGTTTTTTTTATTTTATTTATGCATTCTTCAATCTCTCCAACGCACTCATCGCAAACTATTTTTAATTCGTGTTTTGGGTCGCAGCCGTTTGCAGCAGAAGCAATATCATCCAAGCACATTTCCATGTCTCTTGTGTAATCATACGAAAATAAAAGAGGAAAATGACATGTTAAAAATTCTAGAACACTTTTGCCAACTGGTGTAATAATTAATTTATTATTTTCATTTCCAAATTCTCTCCAACTTTTTGTTTTAGAAACTACTTTATCAATCAAAGTATACTCATCATATTCTATCCGCTTTCCCACTACATTTTGTTTCTTTACATATTCGCGTTCCATAATCTTTTCAATTATTGTGGAATATGTTGATGGTCGTCCTATTTCTCTTTCTTCCAGCTCCTGTATCAATCGAGCTTCCGTATAATGCACCCCCGCATGTGACGTAACAACAACACTCGTTTCTATTTTATTATATGGAATTGTTGAGTTCTCTCGAACATTGTGCAAATAATCCATCATTGTGCAATGGCGCTGCTGTTCCGGCGTAAACCCTTGCACTGCTTTCCATCCTAAAAAAACAGGCTTTTGACAAGAAAACTTGTATATATAGTTGGCATTTGTAACAGTTGCAACATTTGCATTTATTTTTGCAACCATTGGTGAAAATGTATAGTCTGACATGCAATTTTCTAGTGCATTTTTCCAAATAAGTTTATACATTTTTTGTTCTAGCGTGTGAAATTCATTTGTCAATGAAACGCGAGTAACATCGGTCGGTCGAATTGCTTCGTGTGCCTGAATAGTAACAACGCTGTTGTCGTCGTCGCATTTAATATACTTTTCTCCCCATTTTTCCCGCACATAATTATTTGCCTGACCTACAAATTCTGCACTATAACTTTTACCTGTTGTGCGAATGTATGTAATAAACCCGTTTTCATAAAGCGTCTGACAAATCTTCATCGTCTCGCTGGGAGAAATCGATAACTCGTTGCTGGCTGTTTGTTGTAATCGACTCGTTGAAAATGGCAGCGGCGGCGACAAGTGGCGCACATGTGTGTCGTTTTCAACACACATAAAAACATGGTCAGATGAAATAGAATTACGCAGGAACGTTTCTACTTCCAGTTCACATTCATCTTCCAAAAAAAATGATTTGAATGTTTTAGTTAGAGAGAAGGGTATATTTAATTTTGTAAAATAACCGCATACCAAATATTCAAACCCGTTTTCATTATTATTTTCATTTATTAATAATCTATTTTCAATTTCTCTCTGATTATCATAAACAAGACGCAGCGCAGGTGTTTGACAACGCCCCGCTGACAACCCCGCCGATGAAATATGTTTCCAAAGTAACGGAGAGATTTTATAACCAATTAATAAATCTAAAATTTGCCTGGCGTGTGCTGAAGTAACAATGTTCATATTCACCTTCCTTGGAGCAACCATTGCCCTTTCCAGCGCATCTTTTGTTATTTCGTGAAAAACAATTCTCTCTGTTGTGTCAATCGGCAAATGAAACATGTCGCAAATGTGCCACGCAATTGACTCACCCTCTCGGTCATCATCTGTTGCCACAATAATCCGAGTCGCCATTTTTATTTCTGATGAAATTCTCGTAATCTGTGCCCGTTTTGAATCCATGATTGTAAATTTGAGTTTATAGTTTTTATTCACATCTATGGCACCTAACCCGTCTAAATAACGCATGTGACCACACGTCGCAACACACCTGTACCCATCTCCTAAATATTTCATAATGGTTGCACATTTTGAAGGAGACTCAACAATTAAAAGTGTCGCATGACCAGGAAACATTTTATATTTACCAACTTTTTTTACAGAACTTTTATTTTTTTGAATTGACGGCATTTATAGGAGGAGGGAATAGACATAATATTATACAGAATGTCCTTTTAACTACTTTCATAAAAAAAGATAAAAAAAAGTGTTAGTATTTTTATTTTGTTTTATTTCAACGCGCGCTTATATATTTATATTATTGTTCACACCACACAAGTTGCAGTCTTAGACCGCCTTCTTGATAATCTTCTTCTTTGGCGCATCGGCAGCTTGCACAGGAGGAGGAGGAGCAGCCACAGCAGCAGATACCGAGCGAGAAACAACACCACCATCATCCTCCTCCTCGCTTTCACCATCGTCAGAATCCACAGTCTCTGTTACAGGAACAGATGAGGGGACATCATCATCATCGCAAAACTGTTGTTGCTGTTGCTGCTGCTTGTCAGCCTCGGATTGAAGCTTCATCACATCAGAAGGAGTCAACGACAAATGGCACCTTCCACGCATCGAAAGCTTTGGCTGCACAATTCCCTGAACCAGACGCCATGTCACTCCAAATTTGCCATTTGCAAACCAGAGACCGCCGCACTGAATCATTGTCACAACATGCGATTGCTTGGTAATCAAGTCCTTTGGAGTAACAGCAGGATTTGAAGAAGAAGGATACAGAGGTACCTTGTTCGCATCGTAAACCTCAACTCCCTCCCATTTGCCGTTCCAGAAAGGAACCTTGATTTTCATGGTGGGCGCCTTTGTCAAGTCCTTCTCACAAGTAACCTTGTCGACGGGATACTTGAGAACGGGTGTAAACAGCGCATCAATAGCATCGGGTGTCATCTTGGGCTTTGCAAACCAATCCTTCGAGTTGGCAAGTGCATCCGCCTTGAGTTTCTTCTCAAATGCCGCCATTGCTTGCAAAAACGCATTTGAGTCTGCTTTTGATTCAGCTGATTGATACTCCTCGCTTGGAAACTGAAGCGCCATATCATACGATACCTTTTTCGTCTTCTCATCGACGAATTCTTGGATTCCCCACGTCAACAGAAGGGGTGTTCCCACATACAATGACTGACCTGTGTGAGCATTGACAATACCAACACTCTTTCCACCACTTGAATTGACTTTTGCCTTTGAATATTTGATATCAGTTTCAGGACGAAATGAAACACCCTGAATCATAGGAATAGGAGTTGCTGCGGTTGCGGTTGCCATATTTGATTGTTGGTTGGTTGTAAGTTTGTGCTAGGAAGCTGAAGAATGTAAGTATACATTTCAAATTTTCAATTTATATTTTTATTCAGATAAATCAAAATATGAAAAAAATAATAAAAGAAAAAACATGTAAAAAATAGTAAAAAATGTGTAAAAATTTGAATTTAGGAATGAGAATAAATATTTTTAAATGAATAAATATTAAAAATATGAATATATAATATTTATTAACAATATACAATATACAATATATATATAAAACACAAATCAAAACAAAAATAAAATGTCCAATAACACACATTCAGACCATCCATTGATACAACGTCAACAAACGTTCATGCTTGACCGCAAGATAGTTTCCGTCTCATCAGAAGACAGAGACCAGTGTCAATGGAAAAATCGCGCAAATTTTGAAATCACGTTGCCTCAACAACTTTTAAATGTTGAAACCATTCGCCTAGTTGAATGTAATTTCCCATCAAACAATTACACTTTTAAAAATAATTATTATAATACAAAATTTTTATTTAAAATTGCAGGTCATCCAAGTTACATCACACTGACAATCGATGAAGGATTTTACACACCCAGACAAATGGCATTTGAATTGACAAATAAATTAAATTATTACACAACAATTGCGCTTGCAATTGTCCCACCTAGCCCATATTATGATAAATTTATCGTTGTGTATAACGAAGTAACTCAAAAACTACAATTTGGAAATAATTTTGAGCCGTTTGAGCTAAACTTTGATGCGATAATATCATACGATGTTTCATGCGCACAGCCAACTACGCCCGCATGTCAAAATGGAAAATGGGGTCTTCCTTACTATTTAGGATTTGAAAAAAAAATATACACCTCGTCTGAAATAGACAGAACCGACGGTATACCATTATCCGACCCAACATTTAATAATTTAACTTATTTAAATAGTACATCACCAAACTATTTCTGGCTTGGACCTAGTGGATACTTTTGCAACGCGCCTAATATACTCAACGTAATTGGAGAAACAAATTTTTATATGGAACTTGACAAGTGCAACCAAGCCGACGAGCTTAAAGCTTATCCGCTCAACACAAACGGAACGTTTAATAACTCATACAACGGAATTGTAAATTCATTTTTTGCCAAAATACCAATACTAGGATTTCCGAATGCGCAGTATTTTGAGTCTCGAAATGGACTTATTCAAAATCTTACCACATTTTTCCCTCCACTTGAACGTATCGGTAAAATAAAAGTTAAATTCAGATACCATGACGGCAGACTTGTAGACTTTAGAAACGATTTCAGCTTTACTCTCGCATTTGACTGTTATCGTGATGAAATGGCTCGAACACTTTCACTGCGCACTCCAGCACAATACAGACTTTAGGTGTGTGTAGGGGGCGACAAGCACCCCCCTACGACCCCCTCATTATAAAAGGGAGAGGTCGTAGGTTCTCTTTCCAATTGGTCCCCGTGCCCTATAATGTCACGGTATTCTGAACGAACAATTTTTGTGTCTTTATCTTTTATACGAAATATTGACCTTTTCAAATAAAGATAGGATTCCTTTGAAATAACCGACACCTCATAGTATAAAAACTTTATAATGAAGATAATCAGTTTATAGCCCATTCCTAAATTATGATTATGGTGTTGAATTGGTCCAATTCTGCCATTAACTAAATTTATGTCGACCCTATCCTTATCATCAAAACAAACATGATACACTTCAAAAAATTCATCATTATAGCCTGAGCGACTTAACTTAATATCTCGAATCTTAACTCGCGTTTTATTAAACTCGATGGATTCCTCCTCTATAAATGCACAGAGTTTTTTTCTGGTGTATTCATCAGGATAAATAATACAAAAGTCTACATCACTTTCTTTGAAATATGTAAAATTTGTCACACTTCCAAATAAACGAATGCTTACATTTGGAATATTTTGTTCAACTCTCTTCAAAAACAATCTAACAACTGGCGAAATTTTATTATTTATTTCATCATTGTCACTCGTATTCGGATTGTATTCAATCGACATTACTATATAAAGTATAATTCAATAATAAATAAATAATTTACTTACTATAATACAATAATATTATTTATTTATTTTATTTATTATCATTATTGTCTAAATGTGTTTTTTTATATTCAGACCACGATAGTTTCTTCGCTGGAAGATGAAAACTCTTTTTACCATCTTTATCGTGCTTGTGCGCATCATCCAGATGTTGCGACTTTTTCAAAGCGCTGTCAATATAAATACTTTTCAATAATTTCCCAACTTCAAATGATGCAGTGTGCTGGTCAATTTTATCTTCTTCAATCATTTTTAAAAGCCCCAGGAGTTGTCCCATGATGTTCAAGTCTAATTCATCCTTTTTCAAACGGTTAAACAAATCTGTATACGAATTAAACAAAAATGAACACCTTGATACACACATTGCATCAAACTGAGCAGGATTTGATTTAGACAACCTTTGATAATCCTTCTTAAGTTTTACCATTGTCAACACATCCTGCCTTATTCTGTCGCTATGTTTTAAACTTCGTATGGTTTCCGTGTTATCAACTGCACCGTTTACTTGAATCATTTTTTCCAACTGTATTCTCTCTGCGGAATTCATCTTATTCTAAAATGTTGTATTTTATATTTTAATACACGAATAATATCTAAATAATAATACGAATAAATATTTTTATTTTTTATTTTTTATTTATTATTTTCTATTGATATTATATCATTTAACACAATAATATATACATGTTAACCGTGTCTTCAGTTTCAAACCCCTATGTTATATCCCACCCGGTGACTGACGCCAACCCGGGTCAAACCGCATTGAACAAGGGTATAGAGCGAAATAATTACCAACATAGTCTGGTTAATGTATCAAAAAGTGGCGGCGCGTCATCAAAATCAAAAATGAAAAAAAATAAAAAAATGAGAAAGTCAAAACGAATGTCAAAAATGTCATCAAGAAGAAAATTCTCTCAAAAATTCCGAAAAAGTCTTCGACGGAGTTCACACAAAAGTATGTTATTGAGGCGACGAAATAAAAATAAAAAACTAAGCAGAGGTGGCGCGGGAGCCACAATGACTATTCCATCATTTTCGCAAACCACACCAAACGGAACCTCCATCATCAATAAACTCGCCTCAAATAATGCACAAACTTTAGCATATTCTTCATTTGATGGCGACGTAAAAATAGCACCAACTGCAGCAGCAGTCCCTTCCAAATGAGAATAAGAGAATAAAGTATTTTAATATTTTATAAAATATTAAAAAATCAGTATTATATAACACGCATTTTAATAAAAATATATATTCAATATAATTAATAATGAAAACAAGCGATTTACTTTCGGCAATTTTTATTATAGTTGTATTTATTGGTTTGTACGTTCTTTCATTTTTGGTAATTGGAACAAAATACATTCAAGACCATTGGCCCTTATACCGCTGCAACCCAACTGTTATGCCATTTAGTAGCATGTTTGGTCACGACACGGGCGAAAATTTCACATATTGCATACAAAATATGCAGACCGACTACATGGGATATTTGCTCGAACCTGTCAACTATATGACTTCAATTGCAGAAGAAGGTTTGGACGACATTGGTGGTAGTTTGAATTATTTCAGAAATATGTTTAGTAATATTAGAGATTCTGTTACCGGAATCGTTACAGGAATATTCAGCGTCTTTTTAAACATGTTGATTGAATTTCAAAAAATAACAATGGGAATCAAAGATTTGATGGGCAAAACAGTCGGCATATTGACCACGCTACTATATGTTGTGGACGGAACTGTTATGACGATGCAAAGCGGGTGGAATGGACCTCCTGGACAACTGGTTCGTTCAATCGGTCACATTTGAATTTGAATTATGATAAATAATAATATATCTCTCGAAAATAAACTATATCTACGAATCACCATCATCACCACCATCGCCACCATCACCATTGTTCTCATTATGTTGCACACTGTATACTACACTATAAGTTGACTTGTCATACTTTATGTACTTGGTAAATGCAATGGCATTGCACTTGCATAGCTGTCTTATAATTGTATTAAACTTATTATGATTCATGTTACTCATATCCACATAGTGAAGCTTTGATATATAATAATACTCTTTAATACTATTAATAAATATTTCTAAATAATTGTTATAAATCGCTCTTTTAAATGCAGTAATGTCAACAATATAATATTTATCTGTTTTTTTACAACCTATTTTCTCTAAAAAATCAAATAATGCATTTTTTGGAATAGTTTTTTTGAATACTTGAGACATTTTTACAAGATTTATTTTATATTATTTATTTTCAAGGTTTAATAAAGTAACTAATAGTAATAGTAATATATATTATAATACATTATAATACAATGTTAAAAAATTAATAACTAAAATAAATTCACGAAATTATTTGTAAATAATGCCAATTCCAATTCATCTTCGTGGACATTATGAAAGTATATTATATATTTACAAACCAATGATGTCAGTTTATATTTTATATTTTCGCTTAATAAATTTGTAATTTTTATATAAAGAAAATAGTTATCTAATATGTCCATTACCGAATATCCTTCATCATGCAAATTATATAAAATCGTTATTCCGTCTGTCAACTTTTTATTAAGAACACAATTCGTGTAATCATCAAATATTGTGTAGCTAATATTTGTGCACAATTTATGGACCAACTCTTTGTCGACATGACAATTTATTATTTTTATTTTTTCTAGATAATTTATTAAAATTCGCACAGAATTATTACAAACGCTTAATATAAATTTATCTGCTTCCGAGGACATATTTAAATTTTCGTTTATTTTTATTTTATTCATTATTTTCGTCAAGCATGTCATTGTCAACGGATTTATTTGAACCAATATTGTTCTTGATTGTAAACTGTCTATAACCTTTTGAACATTTGTGCACGACGAAATAAAATGAATGTTGTGTTTATACTTGTCCATGCAATTTCTAAAAACCTGCTGGCTTTGTTCGTTGATTAAATCAATGTCGTCAAGCAAAACAATCTTCTTTTTATTTTTTATCAAGCTGCATGTTTGACAAAATATTTTTACATCGTTTCTATAATATTGAATTCCCTGTTCTTTCAAACTATTTAGAACTAGAACATTATCATAATTATAATCATTACCGTAATATTCTTTAATTATTGAATTTATAATTGAAGTTTTTCCAGTTCCCGAATCACCAATGATTAAAATATTCAAATTATTCAATGAGATTAATGACTGCATTAAAGTTACTGTAGTCAGGTCTAGTTGCTCAAAATCTCTGAAATATGTTGGCTGATACTTGTGTATGAATGGAGAATTGGCAAGAGTATCGACATCACTATTATTTTTAATATTTTTATTTATATTATCATCAAGATTCATATTTATTTTTTTATTATTTGTGTATATGATAAATATTAATTATTAAATATTAATTCGTATATAATCTATTTAAAATTTATATTTAATATTTAATTAAATATGAATTTTAATTTCAACCACATGCGTGAAGAACAACAAGCTTCTGATGAAGAAGATTATTACAAAATATTGGAAGTAAATCGAGATGCATCATCTGAAGAAATAAAAAAAGCATACCGAAAACTTTCAATGGTTCATCATCCAGATAAAAATGGTAACAGTGAAGAATCAACTATAAAATTTAAATTACTTGCAAGTGCATATGAAGTTTTGAGTAACCCTGATAAAAAAAAATTATACGATATGGGCATTCGGGGTGGAAATGGAAACCCGTTTGGAGATTTTGAGCATGTAAATCCATTTGATATTTTCAACATGATTTTTGGTTCAATGGGAGCGGCAGGACCATCACCCAACCATCCACAACAACATCACCAGCAGCAGCATGTTCACGGAGGATTTCCGCCTTCATTTATAAGAGGCGGAATGGGACCAATTCAAATCGGTTCAATGGGTCCAATGGGAATGGGTCTTGGCAGCATGGGAATTCACATTATCAATTCATCAGGAGGAGGGGTACAAAATCCAATGCAAAACCACCCGCATTTTCATTTTTTGCATCAGCAACAACAACAACAACAGGAACAACCGCATTTTTTTTATGAAACTGTCCCGCAGAATCAGCATCATTCACAATGCGAACGTGAACCTGTAACAAAAAATATTTACATAACACTTGAAAATGCATACTTTGGAATTGAAGAGCTTTCAGTAAATTTAAATTTAACCGAACTAAATAATGGCGGCACAAATGCAACCACAATCTATGTGTGCATCCCCCCCGGAGTAAACGATAAAGAAGTTTTAACACTATCCAATGTTACACTATCATCATTCCATCTTCCACAAGTTGTCAACATTATTGTAAACATTGAAGAACATTCCGTATTCAAACGAGACGGTATGGACTTGATTTTCGATAAAGAAATATCTCTCAAAGAATCGTTGTGCGGAGTCGAATTCACCATGAAACATATCAATAATAAAAGTTTCCATTTGCAACATAAAGATGGAACAATTATCAAACATAATATAACAAAAACAATACAAGGTTTAGGAATGATAGACAAAAATAAAAATATTGGAAATTTGATTATTGTTTTTAAAATTATTTACCCAGATAAGCTCACGAGAGAACAGATTGACAAATTATCATTAATCTTATAATTTTTATAATATAAATTGAAATTATATAATAAACCGAAATACGTATTTTTTCGATTAATAATTATATAAAAATAGAATATAAAATTATTAATTATATTTAAATACACAAATGAAAATTCTTGTATACGGTCATGCCGGTTGGATAGGAACACAATTTATAGAATTGTTACAAAAAGAAAAAGAAATTGATGCACTTGAATTTGTTCTTGGTAATTCACGAATTGATAACACGCCATCATTATTTGAAGAACTGGACAAAGTTTCACCTTCGCACGTTATTTCATTTATTGGACGAACGCACGGCACAATCGGCACCACCAAGTATACAACCATTGATTATTTGGAACAACCAGGAAAATTAGTTGAAAATGTCAAAGATAATCTATTCAGTCCCATTTCGCTAGCGTTATCATGCAAAGAACGAAACATTCACTACACGTATCTTGGAACCGGGTGTATTTTCAGTTATAAAAATATAGAGGCAGCAACAGAAAATGATGGCGTATTAGAAAAAGGGTTTGATGAAGACGACATTCCTAATTTTTTTGGGTCGGGTTATTCCATTGTAAAAGGTTTTACTGACCGGCTTATGCATCAACTATCTGAAAATGTGCTTAATCTGCGAATCAGAATGCCAATTGTTGCAAGTGAGTGTCCTCGAAATTTTATTACGAAAATTGTAAATTATTCAAAAGTGTGTTCTGTTCCGAATTCCATGTCGGTTCTTGATGAATTGTTACCCATTGTCATAAAAATGCTTAAAGCGCGCATTGTTGGGACTATAAATTTAACAAATCCCGGCGTGATTTCACATAATGAAATTTTAGAAATGTATCAAAAACATGTCGACCCGAATTTTGCGTGGAACAACTTCAGCGTGGAAGAACAGCGCAAGATATTGGCTTGCGACCGTTCCAACAATTACTTAGACACATCTAGCCTTGAGAAATTCGCGCCTAATGTGCGCTGCATTAAAGATGCAGTGGAAGACACTCTCAAAAATTATAAACGCGCTTGTAACGATAACCATAACACACCTTTGCAACTCGAAAAACCTTTGCAACTCGAAAATTGCGAAAATACTGTTTTATTTGTAACTGGAGGTGCGGGGTTTATCGGTTCTCATTTTATAGAAAACATTTTTTCAAAATATAATAAAATAAAAATAATAAATTTTGACGCTCTTTATTATTGTGCAAATGAAAATAATGTAAGCGAAAATATTCGCCAATGTCCTGACAGGTATACATTTATAAAAGGTAATTTGCAAAGTTCTGATTTATTGAATTACATATTTCAAACAAATAAAATAACACACGTTGTTCACTTCGCCGCACAATCTCACGTTCAAACATCATTTACTGATGCAATCACCTACACAAATGACAACATATTAGGAACGCATAACTTACTTGAAGCTGTAAGAGTGCATTGTAAAACATTGAAACTGTTTATTCACGTTTCAACAGACGAAGTGTACGGAGAAAATGAATCGGCAGATATTAAAACCGAAACATCAATTCTGTGTCCGACCAATCCTTATGCAGCCACTAAAGCAAGCGCCGAATTATTGGCACAATCATACCACCACTCGTTTAAAATGCCAATTATTATAACACGAGGAAACAATGTATACGGTCCAAAACAGTATCCTGAAAAAGTTATACCAAGATTCATACACCAACTTCAGACTGGCTCAAAAGTCACAATCCAAAATGGAAACTGCATGCGCGCTTTTTTACATGTGTACGACACCGCAACAGCATTTATTGCAATCTTGGAAAAAGGTAAAATTGGCGAAATTTATAACATTGGTTGTGACGAAGGCATGGAATACAGCATTCTTGAAGTTGCAAAAATGCTCATTGGAAAAATTGTAAATGTACACGTAGATGACATTGTAAGTATCAGTAAGTATATTGAATACATAGAAGACAGACCATTCAATGATAAACGTTATTATATTAGCAATGACAAATTGAAAAAGCTAGGATGGAGTATAACTGTTGATTTTGAAACCGGTATTAATGAGCTGATAAAATAAAAAATTCGGGTTTCAAGCCGGACCTCGCAATCCCGGTTTTCGAATCGGCAATTTATAAAATATCGAAAGTGGACTAACAACGATGCGTGCTTTATTCTTTTTTATTGCTTCTAAATGAAACTTCCTGTGCTCACAATCATTTGTAAATTTATTAATTATCTGCTTCGGAAGTAACTTTTTTGGAAACAACCTAATGTCAATATTTGAACTATAACTGCAATTCAAAAACTTATCGCTTTTATATATCGCGAAACCATTGTATGAAGAATATACAGGTATGAAATCATAATTTGTATCTGTTTTCCCTTTCGTACTTTTCGCATTGTTTAACTTGACTTCAAAATCCTTTCTAATATTATTCAGCATTTCATCCTTATTCGCAACATGAAACATGCTATAAATGTATTTATCATAAGATAATGCCCAATAATCATAATATCCAGCGTCTCTGTTAAATGATACACTATCCCATTCATCTGAACGCTTCAAAGCGCCGAAAAGCGTAGGTATGTTAATTTTACCAACACACGCATATTCATTGCTGTCCATCATAATAAAATACTTGTTCCGAAATCCTATTTTATACAACCCTCTAATAACATGCAATATGCCATTTCTTGCAACTGCAATTCTCGCAGTTCTGCTGCTATCCAAAACTCTGATAACCGCATTGCTTCTGCCACCATAATCCATGCGCAACTTTCGACCGTTTGCGTTTGTATTATCAACAATAATCATTTTGAATGTTTCTGCGCACACTCTTTCATATTGTTTTTTGAATGTTTCCAATATTGAATATGATTTGTCTGAAGAATGGTCGTAAAATGCAACCACAGTAACCTTGTAAAATAAATTTGACTCCATAATTGTTACAATGTTTGATAGCACGCTCGGCAATCCAGGCTCATTATTATAAACACATAATCCAATGACACAACATTCACGGCGCATTTCACTCATACCTTGTTCTTGTTCTACAGAATCGACTGTGCAAGACGACTCAACTTGTTTTTGGTTCACATCCATATTTTGTTAAATGTAATGGTTATAAAATAAAAAAACAATATTATTTTTTTATTTTAACTTATAATTACATGCGTAATGACATAAAGATAGTATTAATTATTCATGTAATAAAGTATTATAAATAATGCAAAAACAACAACACGTTAAAAATGCAAAGACAGAAATAACCGGTCACTTGATGGGTGGAATGGGAAATTTGTTATTTATTGTAGCAACTTGTTACGCATTATCTACAAAATACAATTCATCTTTAATTTTTTATACTAAAATGCGGACTGACAGTAAAAGAAAAAATATTATAAAATACAACATGTTTAAAAAATTTAAATTAGACTCCAACACAATTCGAAATTACAATATAACGTATCGTGAAAAAAAATTCTTTTATGAGACAATTCATCTAGAGTCTCGCATAAACAACTGCATTTATGGATACTTTCAATCTTACAAGTATTTCGAAAGTTGTAAAACAGAATTTATTAAAATGTTACACAATCCCTATTCCAAAACAATTGAATCTGTCATTCACCAGTTCAAATACAACAACAATAACAACACACTAACCCCCGTCTCCATCCATGTGAGAAGAACCGATTACTTATCCCTCTCACACATTCACCTTAACCTCGACATGAAATATTATTTAGATGCCATATCACATTTTTCAACAGAGAATAGTATATTCATTTTATTCTCTGATGATGTCACATTCATTCAAAATGAACCGCTGTTTAAAAATCTTCCCCATAAAATAATTATCGATAACCCAGACGATGAATATTGTTTTTGGCTAATGTCTGCCTGCACTCACAACATCATCGCAAACAGCTCTTACAGCTGGTGGGCATCTTATGTCAACAGCAACCCTAACAAACTTGTAATTGCACCTGAACGATGGTTCGGACCAAGCGGACCTCAACACAAGATTCGTGACATCATTCCCGATACGCACAACTACAAACTTGTCTCTATTGACAGCACAATCTTCGCATCATCCGCAAGTTGCAACGTGTTAATTGGGTCATCGTCGTTCGGGTCATAAGACGGGTCAAAAAAACCATTCTTGCACGCATTATAATTCGATTTCAAAATATCCGATACAGGAATCGATTTGGAAATCTCGCCGACAATCGCATCATTCATCTCGCAATAAATAAATGGCGCGTTTTCTATACCCGGCATTCCTTTTGTGTTGTCAAGAGAATAGGAAACGTGTCTTGACACCGCTCTCCATTTTTCATACTTGTATTTTCCAGAATACAATCGTTCATTTGTCACAGGGTCGCGTCGCGTTCTCGGTGCCCAAAATTCACGAAATCTCTCGTGTTGTAATAGTTCCCATATGGGTTCTGCTCGCGCCTTTAATGCGCTAAAAAACTTATCTTTGCAATGACAACAAAAGTTAAATCCCGTGTGCTCATAAACATGTCCTGTATAAAATTGAGTATGTCCAACATCGGCATCCACCACTCCGCACAATTGGCACATGCTCGGACGAAACATTACCAGACGCATCGGACTCGGCAAAATACCTCGCACGTTCCAATCCGCATAAAGCCACTCATACTCTGGACAGTTGTCCATCATTATTTGTCTTGTGAGTTCAGGCGTGGCGGTAACCACCACAACTTCATTGTCTTGAGTTCCTTTATTTTCATTACTTTCTTGATTATTTTTATTTTCTTGCTCCGTCGGTTCCAACATTCGAAACAAACTATAGTTATTTTCGTCCGCTTCTTTATTCAAAAAATGTTGAATGCTGAACATGATTTATTAATTTGTTGTGATTTAGCAGTTACAGTCGGTTATTATAATAACGCCGTTTGTTTCTATATCGTATGCGTAATATATATATACATGTATTTTTTTATATAACATATATATATATATATATAGTAAAGTAAAACAAATGAGCACGATTACATATGGGAGGAAGCGAAATAATCCAATAACAACATCTTTAGGATTATTTCCTTCAGGATTACCTTCAGAATTATTTACAA